>CXWL01000819.1_pt1 | contig 111013 bp, 96 predicted proteins | sample 590931 | NCBI WGS metagenome assembly CXWL01 (sample SAMEA3498368, study PRJEB10139) | groundwater metagenome | biome: water well; material: biofilm material | place: Germany | collected 2015-04-27 | reverse complement strand
CTACCGTGTCGCGGCCGGCCTCTGTGCCGGCCGATTCGTCCGATCCGCCCCTACGGCTTCCTTCCCGCCCCCGCCGGAGGTGGCTCGGGGTGCTTCACGTAGCGCTCGAAGAACTCGACGATCCGGTTCAGGCGGTCCATGCGGCGCTTCGGGTCGCCGGAGCGGGAGAGCTCGTGGCCCTCCTCCTGGTAGCGCACGTATTCGACCGGTTTGCCGAGGACTTTGAGGCTCTTGTAGAGGGCCTCGGACTGGTTGACGCCGGTGCGCAGGTCGCGGTCGGTGTGCTGGATGAGGAGCGGCGTGCGGATGTTCTCGACGTGGGTGAGCGGGGAGTTGCGGTCGAGGATCTCGGCGATGTCCTTCTGCCACGGGTAGCCGCCGAAATGCCAGGGGACCAGGCGCCAGGCATTGCCTTCCCCGAAGAAGAACTTGAGGTCGTAGACACCGCGCTGGGCCACGGCGGCCTTGAAGCGGTGGTCTTGGGTGACCAGCCAGGCGGTCATGTAGCCGGCATAGCTGCCGCCGGTGACGACCAACTGGTCCCGGTCGACCCAGGGCAGCTTCGAGGCCTCGTCGAGGGCCGCCAGCAGGTCCCCGGCGGGACCTTCCCCCCAGTCCTGGAAATTACCGTGGCGAAAATCGAAGCCGTAGCCGCCGCTGCCGCGGGGATTGGCGTAGACGACGCCGTAGCCCCAGCTCGCGAGGAGCTGAAACTCTTGCCACATGGAGAACTCGCCAGGCCCCCACATGGCCGAGGGACCGCCGTGAATGGCGAGCACCACCGGGTACCGGATCCCGGGCTTCCTGCCCAGGGGCTCCATCACCCAGTACTGCACGCGGGTGCCATCGGGCCGGCGGAGCCAATGAGTGGTGGGGCGGGAGAGGGACTTGCCCGCCACCCAGCCGTGGTTCAGGTCGGTCAGCCGGCGCTCGCCCTGGCCGTCCAGGTCGGCCACCAGAAGCTCCCACGGGTCGTCAACGGAGGTCAGGGCGAAGACCAGCCGGTCGCCGGCGAGGTCGTAGTCGTTGACCCCGCGGGGGCCGCCGACCACGGTCTCGGCGGCGCCGCCCGCCAGGGGGACTCGGAAAAGGGGGAAGGCGCCCTGATCCGCGGCACCGAAATAGAGGAAGCGGCCATCGGGGGAGAAGGCCAGGTCGCCGGCGTCGCGATCGACCTCGGGGGCGGCCAACCGGGGGGCTCCGCCGCCGATCGGAAGCACCGCGACCCGGCCCTCCGTGTAGCCCACGGTTGCTTGGTCGTAGGCGATGAACCCGACGGTCGCGCCGTCCGGGGAGACCACGACGTTGCCGACGGAGTTGCCGGGCCAGTCGAGCAGCCGCCGCCCGCCCGAGCCGTCCGCCGGAGCGATCCACAGATCCGCGTCCTGCACGCGGTCGGGGTGGATCGGGTACGACGTCGTGACGCACACGACGGAGCGGCCGTCGGGGGTCCAGTGGCCATCGTAGAAATCGGCCGCGCCCCGGGTCACGGCCACGGGTTCGGTGCCCGGCGTGGCCGCGATCGAGTAGAGATGGCTGAAGGTCCAACCCGCGTCCACCAGGTCGCGCTCGCCCTGGAGGTCCTGCCGGTCGTAAACCCGCGGGTCGCCGTCGGCGGTGTTCTTGGCCAGCCAGGCTCGGATTTCCTCGAGCGTGCCGTCCGGCCTGGCGACCGGGTCGTCCGGCGGTTCGACGGGCTTCTGGCCCCCCTCCGGGTGCTTCTGGCGATCGCGGATCGCCGACCAGTCGGGCTCGTCGCCGGGGTGGCGACCGGCGCGTTCGGAAGCCCAGGGCAGCGGCTCTCCGACCCGCCAGCTGGGGAGGTCGGTGCGATAGAGCAGGCGAGTGCCATCGGGCGACCAGACCGGGGTGTCCGCGCCGTGCCGCGTCGTGGTCAAGGGAAAGGCTTCGCCGCCGGACAACGGCAGGATCCACACCTGGCTCGTCTCGCCCTCGGCACGGACGAAGGCGATCCGGGAGCCATCGGGTGAGAACACCGGCGAGCCGTCGCTGCGCTCCCCGAAAGTCAGTTGGCGCGGCGGCGGAGCGCCGGGCTCGAGCTCGGCCAGCCACAGGTGGCGGTCGTAGCGCCAGCCTTGCGAATCGTCGTCCGAGTCCGCCTCCTTTTCGACGATCGAGGTGACCCCGTAGACCACGCGGCGGCCGTCCGCGGAGACGTCGAGGTCCGCCGTGGTTCGCAGGCGCAGGACATCGCTGGTGACGATGGGGGAGAGGTCGGCCGGCCGCACCGGAAGGGGCGCGATCAGCCAGAGAGCCGTGCACAGGGCCAGGGGAAAACGCGTTCGCGGCATGTCGAGCTTCCTTCCGGTCGTTCTCGGGGCGGGTCGATCGTACTGGTTACGCTCGCGGACGGCCCGGGTTTGCGCGCGGTAGACTGACGCCCTTCCCTACCCGCGGAGGAGCCATGCGTCGTCTGTTCGTCGTTCTCGCCATGCTGAGCCTGGTCCCGAGCGTTCCGGCCGCCCACGGCGCCGTCGAGAAGGTCACGATCCGTTCTCGCGCCCCCTTGGCGGAGGGTACTCCCTTCGGCGCCACCGGAGCCTACGAGAAGATCACCGCCCGGGTCTCCTATGTCCTCGACCCCAAGGACCCGGCCAACGCCGGCATCGTGGACCTCGACCTCGCTCCGAAGGGCGAAGACGGCAAGATCCGGTTCGAGGGGGATCTGGTCATCCTGCGCCCGACGGGCGCCGGCAAGGGCAACGGGGCGCTCCTGGTCGAGGTGCCCAATCGGGGCGGCAAGGCCCTGCTGCGGGTCTTCGACCGCGACGCCGAAGCGTCCAACGATCCCACCACCGCGTCCCACCTCGGCGACGGCTTTCTGCTCGCCCAGGGCTTCACCGTCGCCTGGGTCGGTTGGCAGTTCGACCTGCCGGAGGAGCCGGATCTGGTCGGGCTTGGGGCACCGCCCGTGGGAACTCCGACTACTGGGCTGGTCCGGGTCGACCACGTGTTCGGCGCCGACGGGATCACCGAGCTGCACCTCGGTCACCGCGGCCACCGCGCCTATCCGGCGGCGAACCTCGACGATCCTTCGAGCGCGCTGACGATGCGCGAGTACCGCTTCGGGCGCCGCCTGAAGATCCCCCGCGACCAGTGGCGCTTCGCCCGGATCGAGAACGGCCGGGAGGTGCCGGACCCGACCCGGATCCTCCTGCCCTCGGGCTTTCTCAAAGGCAAGATCTACGAGCTGGTCTATCGCGCCACGGACCCGGTGGTGGCCGGCGTGGGCCTGACCGCCGTGCGCGACGCGGTGGCCCACCTGCGGCACGACCCGGCCAGCCCGACGCCCGGACTGAAGCGCACCCTGGGCCTCGGCATCTCCCAGACCGGTCGCTTCCTGCGCCAGTTCCTCTACGAGGGCCGCAACCGCGACGAGCGCGGCCGCACGGTGTTCGACGGGGCGTTCATCCACGCCGCGGGCGCCGGGCGGGGCAGCTTCAACCATCGCTTCGCCCAGCCCTCGCGGGATGCCCAACCCTACTCGTCCTTCTTCTATCCCATCGACCTCTTTCCTTACAGCGACGGGGTCCAAGTTGATCGCCGCGTGGGCCGCTCGGACGGGCTGCTGCGCAAATTGCGCGAGACGGGCGGGGCGCCCAAGATCTTCTTCACCAACTCGGCCTACGACTATTGGGGTCGGGCCGCCTCGGCCCTGCACACCACGGTCGATGGCCAGAGCGACCTGCCGCCCGGGGAAGGCGTTCGGATCTACAGCTTCGCCGGAGCCCAGCACTTCGTGGGCCAGTTCCCGCCTCGGCCCATCGACACCCTGAGCCCCGAAAATCCCCTCGACTTCCGCTGGAGCCTGCGAGCGCTGCTTCTCGCCCTCGACGCCTGGGTCGCCACCGGCAAGGAGCCGCCGCCGTCGCGGTACCCCACGATAGCGGCCGGCGAGCTGGTGACGACGGACGGAATGTCCCCGGACATCGTGCTGCCGGTGCCGATTCCCCGGGAGCCCAAGGACTATTGGAAGCTCGACTTCGGCCCGCGCTTCGAGAGCGCCGGCATCATCGATCAGGAGCCGCCGCGGCTGGGCGAGGGGTTCCGCGGCCTGGTCTTCCAGATGGATGCCGACGGCAACGATCGCGGCGGCCTCCGGCTGCCCGAGCTGGCCGTTCCTTTGGCCACCCTGACCGGTTGGAACTGGCGCGCCCCCGAGACCGGTGCGGCTACCGAGGTGGCCGACTTCCGCGGTTCCTTCCTGCCGTTCCCGTGGACCGCCGAGGCCGCCCGCGCCGCCAAGGATGCACGCCAGCTGGTTTTGAAGCGCTACCCGGACCGGAAGGCCTACCTGAAGGCTTATCGCGCCGCCGCGGAGGCCCTGGTCAAAGAAGGCTACTTGCGCAAGGAGGACCTCGCGGGCATCGTGCGCCGCGGCGAGGAGCTGTGGGACTTGCTGGCGCCGCCGGTCCTCGACACCCCGCTCGACCCTGTCGAATTCCTCGGCGAGGTCCGGATCGCCACCGGCGTGCGGATTGCCGGGGCGGAGGTGGGCGGGCTGTCGGCGCTGGTCTTCGAGCCGGCCAGTGGGCTTTTCCACGCCTTGTCCGACGATCCGGCCGAGCATGGGCCGGCGCGCCTCTACCGCTTCCAGCTCGAATTCACCGCCGGGCGGCTGGCGCCGGACGGCCTGGTCTGGAAGGGCATGACGGTTCTCGAAGATGTCGCGGGGGCGGCTTTCGCGCCGAAATCCGTGGATCCGGAGGGGCTGGCGCTGGACCCGACGGGGGGGTTCCTGGTCTCGTCCGAGGGCCAGGTTCTCGCCGGCGTGGCGCCCTTCCTCCGCCGGTACGATGCCCAGGGGGCGGTCCGCGGCGCCTTCGAGCTGCCGGCGGAGGTGCTACCCGGCCCGAATCACGGAATCCGCCACAACCGCGGCGGGGAGGGGTTGGCACGCACGCCGGACGGTCGCCACCTGTTCCTCGCGATGGAGGGGCCGCTGACCCAGGACGGTCCGGACCCGACACCCGCCGCCGGCGCCCTTGCCCGGGTGTATCGCTACGACCTGGTCAGCGGCCGGCTCGAGCGGGCGTTCCTCGTGCCCCTCGAGCCCGTGCACGCCGCCGCGAAGGTTGCGGGGGAGCTCGAGGTCTCGGGCATTTCGGGACTCGTGGCCCTCGATGCGGACACGCTCCTGATCCTCGAGCGCTCCTTCGCTCGCGGCGCCGGCCACGGCATTCGACTCGCCCGGGTCGACCTGCGTGACGCCTCCGACGTCTCCCGAGTCCCCGGCCTCGCGGGCCTCGACGAGCCGACCCGGGCCGCGCTGCGGCCGGCGCGGCGCACCGCGGTGCTCGACCTTGAAACCCTCGGTCTGCCGCTCGACAACCTCGAGGGGCTGGCCTTCGGGCCGACGCTTCCCGATGGGCGCCGGGTGCTCGTGATCGTCTCGGACAACAACTTCAGCGCCGAGCAGTTCACCCAGATCCTGGCCTTTGCCGTGGGTCGCGCCGACGCGGGAGGAGAGGGGGTCCGCGAGAATCGCGAGGGATTGAAATCCCTCGCTAATGAAGACGTCCCCTGAGCGGGGACGAAGAGAAAGCAGCGGGGAGGGGTGGCGGTGTCGTCCCATCAGGGACGATCGTTGTAGCGAGGGATTTCAATCCCTCGCGCCGGACTAGCGTGGCGAAGACCCGAGGATTTCCTGGCACCGCGCGTAGCCGAGTTTCTGCTGCTTGGAGCCACTGACCGCGCGGTTCAGCACGACCTGGCAGGCCGCGGCTTCCAAGGTCTCGAGGCGGCGCCACTCGGCGAAGTGGGGGGAATCGGCGACGGCCTTTGCGAAGATGTCGATGCGGGCGACCTGAAGGAGGCAGTCGCGGAGAAGGTCGGTCTCGGTCGCCGGGTCCGGGTTGGCCTCTACCAGGTAGACCTTGCAGGCCTTCGCCGCTTGGATTTCGGCGTCGGAGGCATTCCCCGTGCCGCGAGTCCCCTCCTCGTCCGCCGAACGGGCGAGGCTCTCGCGAGCTCGCTCCCGCAGCTGGGCGGCGGTCGGACCCTGATCCAGGTTCCAGCGAATTCCCACCACCACCGCGGAAGCCGCCAGGGCCGTCGCCAGGTAGGGCAGCCAACGGCGAGCGGACCCTCGCGTGCCGGGTATGAGCACCTCCGGAGCGTAGGACGCCTCCGGTACGGTGTCCGCTTCCGCGGACTCCAAGTCGGCGTCGCTACCGTCCTCGGCTTCCGCCAGTTCCTCGCTGAACGCCAACACGCCGTCCACCACCTCGGCGCAGCGCTCGCAGTCGGCCGCGTGGGCCGCCAGGCGCCGGCGCGTCGGCTCGTCGACCCGGCCGTCGATCCACGCGGCCAGCTCTTCGAGATCGGGGCAGTTAGCGAATTCGTTCATGGCTATTCGTCATCGCTCCCTGTCCGGCGAGACGGACCAGAAAGCGGTTTTTCGTCTCCGGCGTCGTCGCCGGGCCAGTCGGCCAGGAGGTCCTTGGCGACCTCGACATCGAAGCCGAGCAGCTTCAGCCGCCGCTTCAGATCCTTGCACAGGTCCTGATAGTGCCGATAAACGGCCTCGCGCGAAGGCAGGCCGTACATCACCGCCAGCCGGGCCGCCCGGGCCTTGGCGTCGGAGGCACAGTAGAAGTGAAGGAAGCCGCGGTCCTCCTCGGACAGCCCGCGGAGGGCGTCGCGCAGGGCGAGCTTCAGTCGCCGGCCGGCCGCGCGGCGTTCCCCGGCGAGCGCGCGCTGTTCGGGATTCGGCTCTGGTGCGGCCAAGGAGCCGAGCGCATCGGGACCGTCGAAGGTCCGTGGCGGGAGCCGGGCGGCGATCTCGGCGTCGAGCTCCTCGAGTTGTTCGCGGGCGATCGAGTAGCCCTCGCGCTTTAGAACGGCGAGGGCTTCGTCGCGGCTGCGGCCCTCGTTGCGGCACAGCAGCTCGTAGCGACACGCCCAGTCACCGAGCCGACGAGTCTTGGACGCGGGCCGGAACTTGCCGCGCTCGTGCCGGAGGCGGTCGTTGGCCTCGTTCGTCACCATGACGCGGAGGAAGGTGGAAAACTTGGCCTCGCCGCGAAATTGGCGCAGCCTCTGGTATTCGTCGGCCGCCAGCTTGAGCACCGTGTCGCTCGCCAGATCCTCGCGATCCTCGGGCGACAGGCCGTTCCGGCGGCCGACGAAATCGGCCACCTGACGGATCTGGGGCAGGAGCCGCTCGAGCTCTTCGCGCAAGGAATTCAAGTCCAAACTCGTGATGACGACGTTCGCGAGGATTCTAGCCATAAAATGTCGCCCGAATCCGAAAGGTCTTGAAGCCGAGTCCGTGAAAAAACGTCCTCGGTTCCGTCCAGGTACGAGGGAATGCCGAAACACCTCGTCTCGACCGCCCGGGCCGCGGCCCTCGTGGGCTTCGTCGCCTTCGTGCTCGCCGCGTGCGGGGGAGACGATTTCGCTCGCGAGTATGCCGCCCTGCGCGCAGAGGCCCTCGCCCGCGCCGCCTACCGGTTCGGTCCCGGTCGCCCGGCCGGCGTCCCCTGGTCGCCGCCGCGGTCGGTTCTCACGGGCGGCCCGGCCGCGCCACGCGAAGCCGCGGCGCCGCCAAACGGGGTCACCCGCGGCTCGCGGGTCGTCGTCGGCCTGCCGATCGAGCACGCGGACCTGGGGCTCTCCCAGTTGGTCGATCGCGGCCTCGGCGCCACCGTCGACCAGGTGGTCGAGGACTTCGAGCTTGCATTCCCGGAGGGCCAGGGTGACCCGACCTTCCTGAATGACTTCGCCACCGCGCTCCTCGAGCGGGGCAAACCGAGAGACCTGATCCTGGGCGGCGAGTACGCCGCCCGTGCCCGGAACGCCGCCGAGAAGGACGACCCCGATGGCGACCTCGCCCGCGCCGCCCGCTTCAACTGGGCCCTGGCCATGGAACGCCTCGCCCTCCACGGCCAGGCGACCATCGCCTGGCAGGCCGTCGTCGACCGCGAGACCGACTCCGCCTGGCGCGCCGAGGCTGAGGAACACGCAGCAGATCTCACCGAGTGGCCCGTGGCCCGTTGGCCCACGGAGCGCGAACGCCTGCGCCAGGCCGCCGCCCGCGGCGACGAGGCCACCGTCGCCGAGATCCTCTCGGACTTCCGCACCGCCGCGCGGTTACTGGCCGAGGACGAAGAGCTGAAGACGTGGGCCGAGCACATCGAGCGTGACCCAATCAAAGCCCGCGAGGCCCTGGCGGTGGCACGCACCATCGGCCAGGTCCTCGACGCTGATCTGGAAAAGCGCGACGCCTTCCTGGCGGACGTGGTGGCCAGCATCGACGCCGCGGAAGGGGACGTGAAGAAGACGGCAGATCTGGCGGCGGCGATGCGGGGGTTCTTCGGGGGGCTGGAGGCTTACAAGGAGTTCGCGTACGAGGCGGCCCGGCCGCTTCTGGCTGAGGCCGCGAGTGAACTGAGGAAGGTCGACAGCGCGCTCTCGTACCGAGCCGAGTTCTTCACGCTCGCCTCCTCAGATCGGATAGGTCTAGGGGATCTCTTGGACCTCGAGGACGGGTTTCTCGCGAAGCTGCCCTCAGAGTACAAGGTCCTCGAGGCACAGGCGCGTTATGACCGGGGTAAGGCTCAGGTCTGGGCTGGCTTTCCGGAGTCCTCGATCCCGGACTTGGAGACCTCGGTCGCCGCGCTCGAAACCCTCGGCGAGCGAGACCTCGAGCCTGCTTATCGATCGATGCTGGGAGATGCCCTGTCGCGGGCCCATCGTACAGAGGACGCAGCCCGTGAAGACGCTCGTTGGTTGGGCGACGCTCGCCGGATCGTTCAGCCGTACTACCGCACTTTCGTGGCAGCCGCGGCCATCCTGAGAGCAAGGGACGCTGCATGCCTCGAGACGCGATTGGCGGCAGTCCGAGAGAGCGTCATCGAAGCCACCAGGAACGGTCGAATCTCCGTGGTCGCGTCGTGCTTGACCTATCTCTTCGAGTCTCTTGGCCTCCTCGGCCGCCTCGAGGAAGCAGAGCAAGTCCGACTGGAAGTCGAAGCGGCGAACCAGCAAATTTTTGACCCTGTGGACCTGGCTAGAAACCAGGCGGACCTTCTCCGCGGCGAGTCCAAGTTTTCCCGCAATCGCCTCGAGCTGCTCGAGGAGGCCGTGGAGCTCTATTCCTCCAATTCCCAGCTTGCTCTGCAACAAATCGAAGTGCTCCAGGAGATCACCAAGGGCGAGTTCGATTCAGGGCGATTCGACGCGGCCAGGGCGGCCTCCGAGAGAGCCTTCGCGCTGCTCAAACGGAGAGCTCCTCTTCCTGGCGGAGACCGCCTCGCGATTGCCGCGGAGGTTCGTCCGACGGTCGACTTGTGGCTACGGGCGACGCTAGAGGATCCGGAGGCCTCAGCCACCGACGAGGAGCTGTTTCTCTGGGCGGAGCGGCGCCATCACCTTTCGGCGCCGGGGCCGTGGGCCGAGCTCGTGTCGGCAGACGTGATTCGTTGCGAGGTGCCCGAGGAGACAGCCTTGGTGGAGCTCGTGCCCTTGGCGGAGCGAGTGCTCGTCTTGGTCGCCACGAAGAACGCGGTCTCCCGTTGGTGGCTTGAAGTACCCCAACTCGGCGAAGTCGTGGACTGTCTCGATCCCCGCAAGCCCGGTCACTGTGACGAGTCCTGGGACGAAGCCGCCGCGAGCTTTGCCCGCGCTGCCGTAGAGCCGTGGCTCTGTGCCCTACCGGCGGGAGAGCGACTCGTGCTGGTACCCGGCTCGCTCGCCAGGGTCCCGTTCGCGGCCCTGCCGTTGCAGTGCCCTGGGGAGGCACAAGCTCGACTGGTCGAACGCCACGTCTCGAGTCTCGCACCCAGTGCGACGTTCTGGCTTTCCGCCCGGCACCGAGCGACGGTCCTTGGAGTGACCGGTCCCGCACGGCGAGTCCTGGCGGTCGGCCTCAAGCAAGCGATCGGGTTCACGGGAGAGCTCCAGCGAGCCGAAGAAGAAGCGCAACAGGTCGCGGCGGCCTACCCGGAAGGTCGAACTCTCCTCGGTCGGCGCGCCACTCAGGCAGCGATCCAAGCCGAAGCCGAGAACGCGGAGATCCTCCACTTCGCTACCCACGGCGCGCTCGACAAGAGCGACCCCAACGGCTCCTACCTGGCCCTCGCCGAGAGCCGCCTGGCGGTGGGGGAACTGGCCGGCCCGTCCGGGCGACTTCCGAAAACCCGGCTCGCCGTCCTTTCCGCCTGCGAAACCGGAGGCGAAATCGAAGGCATCGAAGGCCTCGTGGGCGTTTCCCGCGCCTTCTTCGAGATCGGCGTCCCGACTGTTGCCGCAACGCTAGGCTTGGTCAAAGACGAGATTTCGCCGGATTTGATGCTAAGCTTCCACCGCTCTTACCAGATTACCGGTGACGCGGCCCTCGCTTTAGCGGAGGCGCAGCGCGAAGCGGCAGCCCAGGCGGGCCTGGCGAAGCACATGGAACCGATCGAATCCAAGAACGAACGAGCTGGTCCCCCCGAGTGGGCGAAGTGGGTGGTTGTGGGGGAGTAAGTAGAAATGCTGTCGTCCCAAATCCGGCCGTCGGTCGGAACAAGGAGAATCGAATGTCGTTCACGCTTCAGATGATCTTCGAAGGGGTTGCTGCGTTCGTCCCAGACATACCCCTGAACTTCAGCAGGCCCGCCGCAGTCACCTATGTAGACGCGTATTTTCCCAATCTGGAGGAGCCGCACGATGCGGGATTGGACCTGAAGGATGCGACTATTCGACGCCCCCACATACTTACGATCAGCGTAGATCCGGATCACTTGGCTAGAGGTACTGATCGAATTGCGGCGGCCTTCCATCGATTCGAGCGAGCCGCGGAAGAACAGGCGGTCTTTGTGGTAGAAAAAGCGGGCCCTTTGGAGCTGAACCTGGAAGTGGTGAAGAATGGCCTTGAAATCGTCCAGGTGAAGCCCGAAGATCCTGACGATGTAACAAAGTCAAGTTCGGCTCTCGAAAGGTCCTCGATGTGGTGGGTTGCTCATCGGCAGCGGCTTTCTAGTCAAGCCTATCACGACGTGTACTTGAAAAATTCCGGAAACCAGGCCTCGGTTTCGATTACAGGCGGGCGCATGTACGTTTCGCAGTTTTCAAACGGGGGCAAGCCTTGGTTGCTCAAGCGCGTGTATTCTCCGCGAGACCCCAGGGAGAGTGTTGATTCTCAGGTGCTGTCAATTGCGAATCAAGTCAAAGTTGACGTTGACGTTCACAAAGCCGTGCTAGTAGGGCCAGTAGGTGCCAGAGATAGGACGATCGTCATCGAAGGACCGGAAGGCAGTACCGTTCCTTTGGTTTTTCGAAACGCCGAGCCGGAGTTCCTGCTCGGCTCGGAGTTTTCAGTCGAAGGCCCGGATCCTGACTTCGCCGAATTGTATCGTCGATCAGCCGGGTCTAGTTTCTATCCTTGGGTTCTACCCTTCTTTGACTCCGATACGGGTTCCACTCTGAAGCCATGCGCGCCAGGTTTGTATACAGCTGCGATCTGAGGGGGAGCTATGGTTCCTAGTGCGGGGTTCTTACTGCTCAGCTTGATCGCTAGCATCGACTCGAAGCTGAATGCTGGGGATTTTGTTATCCTCTGTCCCAGCTTGACACCTCGCGTCTTGGTGGAGAGGTCCATCGCAGCAGGGGGTATGCAGAAGCTCTGGGTGGCAGGTGTGGAGATCGAGGTTGAGCTGGTCATAGTGGGGCCGCTCACCGATCTAGTTGGGAAAGGGAAAAGGGAGATCTCGGATACCTCCTCGGGGTCAAGCTTGGTATATATCGACGGTCACAAAGACAAATGGGGAACTGCAGGTGCGACCTTTCGAAGAAACGGTCAGCAAGCCTCAATTCTGACGAGTTCCCATGTTCTTTGTCCTGCAGGAGAGAGGGCCGAGCCGAATGTTCCGGTACGGAACGAGAAGGATGACATCATTGGTTTTGTGCTGGAATGCAGCCCCAAACTGTGTGGCGACGCTCAAAGCAACGTTTACGAGTATGGAATTGCGTCATACAAGGGGGAAGGGCTGACGCTGTCTCAGCCGCGTTTGTTAAACATACAGCAGTCACAGGTTTTCAAGGTTGGAGCTAAGACCGGAGTAACCGTCGGCAGCGTCTATTGTAGAAATGCCATTGTCGAGCGGAGGTGCAGAGATGGCAATAAGGCAATTTACTGGAATCAAATTATCATCGAGTCCTCCGAGGAGAAGTTCTGCGACCATGGTGATTCTGGGGCGATTGTGCTCAACCCCCAAGGAGATCGGCTCGCTCTGCTTTTTTTGAAGAGCACAAAGCCGGGCTTGAACCTCTGCGTGGCGGCACCAATTCCCCCGGGGCTTACCTTGGAGTGACGGGCTCAGACGTTGGCTCCACTGCTCCGCCGCCCACCTGTCCCTCCCCCCACCCTCCCGCGCACCTCGTCTTGTAGAAACTACGGACGAGCGCTCGCCGCCCATCCAGGCCGGCGAGGGAAGGGAGGATGGTCATGAGGATGCGTGGACGCCTTCTGGTTCTGGTTTCGGTGACGGCGGCGGTGATCCTGGGAGTAGCGGCGCCGGTGGCGGCGAAGACGGTTTGTGAGCATGGGTACAGCAAGCTGATCGCGTCGAATCTGGTGGCGGACCTGTGGCAGGAGTTCGAGTGCACGGGGATTCTCGGCAAGTGCGCCACGGGGTATGGCTCGGATACCCAGCTGATCTGGTGGTTGTCGCCGAATCCGGCCTCTTGCTCGAGCGCCACGGATGAGACCTGCGACGAGGCGAAGCGGCTCAATGGCACGCTGACGGCGCGGCTGAACTTCCGGTTGCGGGAGAACAAGCCTTGCCCGTTCCGGGGCTGGTACGAGGGACCCTTCGAGCTGACCGACCCGGACACCGGCGTCCTGCTCGCCACCGGGGACATCCGCGGCACGGTCGGCGTGGGCACCCACCAGAAGCTCTGCCAGGGGGCCGAGTGCACGGCCATCTGCGAGAACTGCTACGACGTGGCGCGGGACCCGGACACCGGCCTGTGGCGGCTGGCTTCCGAGGGCACCTACAGCGGCACCGTGATCGCCGGGCCGTGGGCGGGGTGCACCCTGCACGTGTCCTACGAAGGCGACTTCTTCGCGCCGGACAGCGGGTTCGGCTCGCCGCAAACGCCGCCGGGCTGGAAATTCGCCGGTCACGCGGACGGCATTCTGGAGTGCGACTGCGTGCCGTGAGGCGCGGAACCTGTAGGGGCGACGCATGCGTCGCCCGCGTCGCCCGCGTTGCCCCTGCTGCTACCATCTCCCCCGAACTTCGAAGAGGGAGGCGGTATGCGCTCGATTCTGCTTGGAGTTGGACTGCTCGGAACGCTCTGTGCTTCGTCGGCCGTCGCTCAGGCTCCCGACATGAGCGCGGTGGAGATCAAATCCACGGCGGTTGCGCCGGGGTTGCACATGCTGACCGGGCGCGGCGGCAACATCGCGGTGTCGAGCGGACCGGACGGCGTTTTTCTGGTCGATGACCAGTACGCGCCGTTGACGGAAAAGATCCGGGCGGCGGTGACGGCCATCGACCCGCGGCCGATTCGCTTCGTCTTGAACACCCACTGGCATGGAGACCACACCGGCGGCAATGAGAACCTGGGCAAGGCCGGCGTGCTGATCGTGGCCCACGACAACGTGCGCGTGCGGATGTCGACGGACCAGTTCATCGCGCGGTTCAACGAGACCGTGAAGGCGTCGCCCGCGGTGGCCTTGCCCGTCGTCACCTTCAACGACTCCGTGACCTTCCACCTGAACGGCGAAGAGATCCACGCCTTCCACGTCGAGCACGCCCACACCGACGGCGACGCCATCGTGTGGTTCAAGGGCGCCGGCGTGGTCCACATGGGCGATGTCTTCTTCAACGGCATCTGGCCCTTCATCGACTACGGCAGCGGCGGCTCGATCGAGGGCATCGTGGCGGCCATCGACCGGGTGCTGCCGATGCTCGCGGACTCGACCCAGGTCATTCCGGGCCACGGCCCGCTGGGGAAGAAGGCGGAGTTGAGGGCCTACCGCGATGCCCTCGCCACGGTGGCGAGCCGGCTCGCGGCCCTGCGAGCCCAGGGCAAGACGACCGACGAGGTAGTGGCGGCCAAGCCGCTGGCGGATCACGACGCCGAGTGGGGGGACGGATTCTTCAAGACCGACGACTTCGTCCGCGGCGTCTACGAAGGCCTGAGGGTCGCGAAACCTTGACACCTGTGCCCATGAACGGCCCTCCGGCGGAGGCACCGAGCGTTCCCGAGCGGAAGCACCGTGCGATCTGGGCCAGCCTGATGGCGGCGTCCCTGATCGGCGGACTGGCCTGCGGCTGGTTCGGTCGTGGCTGGCTCGAACCGGAGGCGGTGCCGCCGCCCGCCCTGCCGCCCGCGCCGGCCGAGCCCGAGCCGCCGCCCTTGCCGCGACTGGAGCTCGGGCCGGCGACCTTCGAGCAATTGCCGGGTTGGAGCGCGGACGCCGCGGCCGATGCTCTGCGGGCCTTCCGGCTCAGCTGCGGCGCCTGGAGCCGCCTGGGAGCGGATCGGCCCGTGGCTCCCCTGGGCGAGCGCTCGGCGGTGCCCGCGACGCGGGCGGAGGTCTGGCAGGGGATCTGCCGGCGCTCCGCGCGAGTGGGGAAGGGTCACGCGGCGGCGCGGGCGTTCTTCGAGAGCGAGCTCACCCCCTTCGCGGCCCGCGACGGGGAATCCTCGGATGCCTTCTTCACCGGCTACTACGAGGCCAGCCTGCGCGGCAGCCGGCGCCGCGGCGGGGTCTACCAGACGCCGCTCCTGACCCGCCCCGCGGACCTCGTCGACGTCGATCTCGGCGCCTTCCGGGACGAATGGAAGGGCAAGCGGATCGGTGGTCGCCTCGTCGGCTCGCGCCTCGAGCCCTACCCGGACCGCGCCGCCATCGAGTCCGGCGCCCTCGCGGGCAAGAAGCTCGAGTTGCTGTGGGTGGACAACCCGGTGGACGCCTTCTTCCTCCACATCCAGGGTTCGGGGCGGGTCACCCTGGCCGATGGCTCGGTCGTCCGCGTCGGCTATGGCGGCCAGAACGGTCGGCCCTATGTGGCGATCGGCAAAGAGCTGATCGAGCGCGGCGAGCTGACCAAGGAGGCCGTCTCCATGCAGTCGATCCGGCAGTGGCTGGCCGAGCATCCGGCCGAGGCCTCGGCGCTCCTCGACAAGAACCCGTCCTACGTCTTCTTCCGCCGCCTCGACGGTCCCGGACCCCTCGGCACCCAGGGCGTGCCGCTCACCCCGGGTCGTTCGCTCGCGGTCGATCGCCAATTCCTGCCCCTCGGCACGCCAGTCTATCTCGACGCCACCGCCCCCGGCCCCAAGGAAGGCGATGCCGAACGCCCGCTCCAGCGCCTCGTCATCGCCCAGGACACCGGCGGCGCCATCACCGGCCCGCTACGCGGAGACGTCTTCTGGGGCGCGGGCGATGAGGCGGCCTCCGTCGCGGGACGGATGAAGCACCCCGGGCGGATGTGGCTGCTGCTGCCGATTCTGTCCAACGGCGCGCCATGACCCCGAGCCATCCATGCCCAGCCAGCGCTATTCGGTATTTTCCCTCGTCAAGGCGGGCTTCCCGTTCGCGGCAGCAGAGCGAGTTCCCTCGCTGATGGAAGTCTTCGAACGAGAGCAGCTGCGGCAGCTCACGCCGCTTTCAGCGACAAAACTGGACGAGCAAGCTCGAGCTTTGGCAGTCGTTCACGCAGAATTCGTCTTGATCCACCCGTTCCGTGAGGGCAACGGGCGCTGCGCCCGCTTGCTGGCCCTGCTGATGGCGCTACAAGCCGGGCTGCCACCGTTAGATTTCGAGGGTGTTCGTGGCGCGGAGCGCAGGCGTTACATCGCGGGCGTGCACGCCGCCATGGGCAGAGACTACGAGCCCATGGCGGAAGTCTTCCGGCGGGTCATCGGGAGGACTTTGGCGGGAGGCAGGAAACGCCGTCGCTGGCTCGACGATTAGTGTCGAGTTCTTTTCGCAGCTTGCGGAAAGGAGCGTGGATGCCCTCGATACCGGACGAGGAGGCAACGGAGTCGAAAATCGCCCGGCGCCGCTCGTCTGCGTTCCGCAAGTAGGGATTCGTCTCGATGAGCTTGTTCTTCACGCGATGAAGTATAGGGGATGTTCCGACTCGCCCCTCACCCCGCCTCGCCCGCCGCCCGGGCCCGCTCGAGGCGCGTGGCCTCGTCGTGGGCAAGGGTTCGCCGGGCGAGCCAGAAGCAGACGAAGGCAACGATGTTGGCCGACAGGCCTAGGCTGATCGCGAGGCGTAGGTCGCCGGTGGCGACGGAGAGCCGGCCGATCGTGTAGGGGCCTAAGGCGAGACCGATCAGGGTGACGACGAGCAGGTAGAAGGCCGAGGCGACGGCGCGCATGCGGGGCAGCACCAGGTCCTGCACCGTCGAGGCGCCGGGCCCGAGCCACATCGCGGCCACCAGATTGAGCACGAGATTGAGGCCGAGAGCGAGCCAGGTATTCGGTATCCACAGCACCGCGAGCGCCACGGGAACCGTCAGCGCCGCATTGAGCAGACCGACCGTCAGCCGGCCGGTGGGGGAGCTCTGGCGCAGTCGGTCTGCCAGCCAGCCGCCGAAGGTGACGCCGAGCCAGCCGCCCAGGGCGTAGGTGCCGCCCACGAGGAAGCCGACCTGTTCGATCGGCAGCCCGTGGACCCGCGAGAAGAACGGCGCCATCCAGAAGCCCAAGCCGTAGCCGCCGAAGGCCAGGAAGGCGAAACCCAGGCACGAGAACACCATCGAGGGCGTGCGGAAGATGAGCGCCGCGCTCGGCGGATCGCGCAGGACGACCGACTGGCGCCACGAGAACGCGGCGTAGACCCCGAGGCCCAGGCTCCACCACTGGGCGGGGTTGTCGAGCAGGCGGCCGAGCCCGTAAGCCGAGACCGAAACCAGCAGGCCGAAGGCTACGTTGCGGGCGATTCCGCTCGAGCTGGCGCCCAGCCGTTTCAGATTGAACAGGGTGAGCGGCGGAAGCACCGCCGTGAGCTCGTGGAGGAACGCCCGGCCGGGACGCGAGTCCGCCGCCGAGGTGGTGACGATGCCGTCGGAGGCGCCGCGCCGGGGCTCTCGCAGGCTCGCCGCCCAGAAGGCGAGGGCGAGGCCCGGGAGCCCCACGGCCAGAAAGGCCGCCTGCCAGCCCACGAGGCCGAGCGGCGCGCCGCCGCCCGCGAAGGCGCGGTCCCAGCGGTTGACGATCAGCCCGCCCAGGAACAGCCCCAGCCCCGAGCCGATGTAGATGCCGCTCGAGTAGAGGGCCAGCACCGTCGCGCGGCGCTCGCGGGGGAAGTAGTCGGAGAGCAGCGAGTAGGCCGCGGGGGTGGCGCTGGCTTCGCCCACGCCCACGCCCACCCGGGCCAGGGCGAGTTGGGGAAAGGAGCGGGCGAAGCCGGACAACGCGGTCATCAGGCTCCAGAACCCGAGCCCGAGCGAGATCAGTTTGCGCCGGTCCCACACGTCCGCCAGCCGGCCGAGGGGTATGCCGAACAGGGCGTAGAAGATCGCGAAGGCGGTGCCGTAGAGATAGCCCATCTGGGCGTCGGTGACCCCGAGGTCCGCCTTGATCCGCTCCGCCAGGATCGAGGGGATCTGTCGGTCCAGGAAGTTGAGCACGTAGACACCGATGAGCACCGTGAGCACGTAGCGCGCATAGGGCCCGCCGATTTCGTCCCGCGACGGGCTTTCGGGGAGACCAGGCTCCCTCGGCTCGGGCTCAGGCATGCGCTCGCCTCCGGCAAGATGTCGAACGATCGTTCGGTTTGTTGGGGCGGGATGCTACGGGCGGGGGGAGCCAGTGTCAAGGGTGCCCTGGGACGGCGTAAACTCCCGCCATGGATCGCCAGGAAATCCTCCGACGCCTCGAAGCGCAACGGGAGCGGTGGGCGACCTTCGGAGTTCGGCGATTGGCGCTCTTCGGATCGGCGGCGCGCGACGAGATCCGAGAAGGTAGCGACGTTGACGTGCTCGTGGAGTTCGACGCGCCCGCGACCCTTGCTCAATACATGGGGCTCAAGTTCTTTCTTGAGGAGCTTCTCGGGCGAGCGGTCGATCTCGTCACGGAAAAAGGGTTGCGGCGCGAGCTGCGGCCCCAGGTCGAAAGGGAAGCAGTTCGTGTCGCGTGACTGGCGGCTCCATCTTCGCGACATGATCGAGTTCTGTCGTCGGATCCGACACTACTCCGCGGATCTGTCGGTGTCCGACTTCCTCGCTCACGAGATGGCTTACGACGCTATCGTCCGCAACGTCGAACTGCTCGGTGAAGCGGCCCGTCAGATTCCCGAGCCCGTTCGAGATCGAACGCCAGAGATCGCTTGGCGCGAGATCGTGGGGTTGCGGAACATCCTCATTCACAGCTACTTCGGGATCGACGACGAGATTCTCTGGGACGTGGTCACCGAGCGGATCCAGCCGCTCGCGAATTCCCTCGAAGCGCTCGAAGCGTCCCTGTCGGAAGGGGAATGACGGCCTCCCTCACCCTCGAGCACCACCTCCACCGCACCTTCCGTCTTCCCGGCTTCCGGCCCTACCAGGAGGCCGTTTGCCGGGCGGTGGTGGCGGGGCGGGACGTGTTGGTGGTGATGCCCACGGGGGCGGGCAAGTCTCTCTGCTACCAGCTGCCGGGGTTGGTGCGGGGGGGCACGACCCTGGTGATCTCGCCGTTGATCGCGCTCATGGAAGACCAGGTTGGCAAGCTGCGGGAGTTGGGCCTTCGGGCCGAGCGAATCCACTCGGGGCGGGACCGGTCGGAGTCGCGCCAGGTGTGCCGGGATTACGCGGCAGGGCTCCTCGATCTTCTCTTCATCGCGCCCGAGCGCCTGGCCGTGCCAGGGTTTCCGGAGTTCCTTGCCAAGCGCACGCCGGCCTTGGTGGCGGTCGATGAGGCCCACTGCATCTCCCACTGGGGGCACGACTTCCGACCCGAGTACCGGCTCCTCGGCCAGCGGCTGCCGATGCTCCGGCCGGCGCCCGTGATCGCCCTGACCGCCACCGCCACGCCCCGAGTCCAGGACGACATCGCCGCCCAGCTCGCCCTGGGGAGTACCGAACGTTTCATCCACGGCTTCCGGCGCACCAACATCGCGGTGGAGATCGTCGAGCAGACCCCGTCCGAACGCGTCGCCACGGTGTTGCGGCTGATCGGTGAGCCGACGAACCGGCCCGCCATCGTCTATGCCCGCACCCGCAAGGAGTCCGAGGAGCTGGCCGCGAAGCTGGCCGAGACCCTGCCCGCGGCGGCCTACCACGCCGGGCTCGGGAATCAGAAGCGTGAGCAGGTCCAGTCGGCGTTCCTGGCTGGGTCCCTCGAGGCCGTCGTCGCCACGATCGCCTTCGGTATGGGCATCGACAAACCCGACGTGCGCACGGTGCTCCACGCCGGCATCCCGAGCACCCTCGAGGCCTATTACCAGGAGATCGGCCGCGCCGGACGCGACGGCCTACCGTCCCGCGCGGTGCTTCTGTACTCTTGGGCCGACCGCCGCAACCACGAGTACTTCCACAACCTGAACTACCCGGCGATCGACCTGCTCGAGGCGATCGCCCGGCTGCTCGGCCCCGTGCCGCGACCGGCGGAGGACCTCGCCGCGGCTCTGTCTCTCGAGCAGGACGTCTTCGACAAGGCCCTCGAGAAGCTCTGGCTCCACGGCGGCGCCAAGGTCGATGCCGAGGGCAACGCGTCCCTCGGCACGGGCGCCTGGCGGGCCACCTACCAGAATCAGCGCGACCACCGCGCCGCCCAGCTCGAGCTGGTGTTCCGGTTCGCGGAGTCCCACGACTGCCGCATGCTCCACCTGGTCCGGCACTTCGGCGACCAGGAGGATTCCGGCGCGCCCTGTGGCACCTGCGACGTGTGTGCGCCGGATGCCTGTGTGGTGCACCGGTACCGCGGGCCGACGCCGGCCGAAGAGCGGCGGCTCGGCGAGATCCTCGGTGCCCTCGTCCTGCGCAACGGTCAATCCACCGGCCAGCTCCACCGGCAGATGGGTGGCGAGACGGGCGAGCTCGACCGCAAGCTCTTCGAGCGCTGGCTCGGCGCTCTGGTGCGCGCCGAGCTCGTGCGGCTCGAGGCCGACGAGTTCGAGAAGGACGGCCGGACGATCCAGTTCCAGCGGGCCCACCTGACCCGCGACGGTCACCGCCTCGGCCCGGAGGCGGCAGCCCAGGTGCTCCTTCCCGACGAGCCGGACCCGGCTCCCGCCAAGGCCCGAGGCGCGAAAGCCAAACCCGCGAAGACCCACTCCGCCGCCCTCGCCACCGCCGAGCCCGACGAAGGCCTCGTCGCCGCCCTCAAGGAATGGCGTTTGGCCGAAGCCCGCCGCCGCCGCGTTCCGGCCTTCCACATCCTCTCGAACCGCACCCTCGTGGCCATCGCCGCCGCCCGGCCGCGAAACGAGGACGACCTCCTCGCCATCCACGGGCTGGGCCCGACGATGGTCCGCAAGCTGGGCGAGGAGATCCTGCGACTCGTGCGGGGGGCGGGGTGATGGTGTCCTACTACATTTCGCGCGCGCCCGAGTACGACGAGATCTACCTCAGGCCCGAGCGCCAAGCCGATCTTCGCTCCATCGAAAAGTGGGTGCAGGAGAAGTTCACTCCCGGCGCCCGAGTGCTCGAAGTCGCTTGCGGAACGGGCTACTGGACTCGCTTGCTCGCGACAACGGCGTCCCACCTCGTCGCTGTCGATGCCTCGCAGGCGACGATGGACATCGCCCGGGGCCGGGTGCCCAAGGAAGCGGTGACGTTTCAGAAGGGCGACGCCTACGACCTCCCGCTCGATCTCGGCAAGTTCGACGCGGCGTTCGCGGGTTTCTGGTTCTCCCACGTGCCCAAGGCGAGGCGCCGCGACTTCTTGTGCGGCCTCGATTCGATGCTGATTCCCGGTTCCCCGGTAGTCCTGCTCGACAACCTCTATGTCCACGGGAGCAGCTCCCCGGTCGTCGAAACCGACGCCGAAGGAAACACCTACCAAGCTCGCAAGCTCAGAGATGGCTCGACCCACCGCGTGCTCAAGAACTTCCCGTCGGAGTCGGAGGTGAGGTCGTCGCTCGACGACCTCGGTTTTCGGAGCACCTTCACCGCCTGGCAGTACTACTGGGCATGCGAGTACGTGCGGGAATGTTGATGACAGTGTCTCACCATGCCGCGGGGAACGTCGCCAGGCCGAAGACCCCGAGAGTGCTCGGGTAGCTCGCGACGAAGCTGACGATGCCGGTCGAGAGGTCGACATGGCGGAGCTCGATGTAGGCGCCGTTCTGGCGGCCCACGAACATTCGGCCTTCGCCGTCGATCTCGCCGCCGAAATAGCCGTAACCGGGTAAATCGATACCGGTCCAGGCGGAGTAGCCGTAGACGGTGCTGAACACCACGATCGAGTCGTTCCCGCCGAGATTCGTCGCCCGGGAAATGCCGTAGAGCGTGCCCCAGTAGGTGCACATGAGGTCACCGCTCGAAGATGAGCTGGGGTACCCGACGACGGTCGTTTGCGCGGTGTTGGGGTTGATCCGGACCAGGAGGTTGGTGCCCCAGCCGTACAGCTCGCCGTTGCATTGCTCGAGCGCGGTCAACTCGTAGCCGGTGCTCCCAACATAGCTGAGCACGCCGGTGTCGGGGTAGAAGCGGAACAGCTCGCCGTCCTCGCTGAGCACATGCAGCGGGCCCCAGGGGCCGTCGTTGAGCGCGATGTCCCACAGGACCACGCCCATTTCGCCGAAATTGACGAAGTTCGTGATGTTGCCCCAGAGCTCGAAACGGTAGAGCGAGCTCGACTCGTCGAAGTCGCCCTGGCCGACCGCCCAGAAGGGCATGGGCGAAGACAACGTCAGGCCGCTCGGCGCCGACTCGAGCCGCTTCTGGCGGCCGGGCCGAATCGTCCGATCGGGCACCTTCTGAGGGCAGGCGTTGGGGTAGCCGGTGCAGACCTCCGGGTCGGGGTCCGGATCAGAGACGATGGTCGCGTTCTGACCGAAAGCGGGTGCGCCGAGCAGGGCTCCCAGGACCAAGACGAAGGAACGGTGTCGTGTATTCATGAAAAAATTGTAGGCGTGACACGGAAACGGCCGCAACGGTGGAGGTCTCGCCGCCGGTTCCTTCGCATCTCCGGGAGTACTGGCGACGATGCAGAGGGCCGCGCTCTGTCTTTGCCTTCTCGCTCTTAGGCTGAGGAGCAAACGAGGCCGTGCGGGGACGACTTCGGCCGGTGCCGGGGACCGGCGGGGGCGCGCGCAGCAGGTCAGCCGACCGTCGGCAGCGCCGGAGGCCCAGTGACTGACGGATCGCACGGCCCGAGCGATCGAAGAATCGCCACATCCGGAGGTGAGCTTCACGCGAAGCCGTGACAACCGGGCCCAGGACGATCGGGCAGCGCAGCAAGGGGCCGAGCGAAGTATTGCCGCCGCGCTCGCCGACCGAGCTACCGCGCCCGGCTGAAGGCGACGATCAGGCCGAAGGCGAAGAGCGCCACGGCCCAGTACCAGGCCGTGCCGGCATCATCCCGGCGGCTCCAACCGACGAAGAAGCCCTTCAAACGTTCGCGAGCGAGAATCGTCCTCCAACGCCGAGCTGAACTGATCAAGCCAGCTCCGCACTCGGTCCGGGGAAATCTCGGAGCGGTGGAGCGTCAGAATCCTCTCCGCGTCTTCCACGTCCCTCGGACGATGGGCGACCAGTTTGTAGATCAGCAAGTCCTCGGGGCGGGGAAGCGGAAGCGTCAGGCCTCGGTAAGACAGAAAGCGGCGACTGCGCAAGGCCTCGGCTTCGAACGGCAACCAGGCAAGACTGAGGTCGATCGAGATTCCGGTTTCCTCGTGAAGCGCAAGGACGATCTGGCGGAAACGCGCGAACTCGAGCGTGTTTTCCAGTCTGGGCTGAATTCCGTGCCGGCCGAAGGCTGCGAGAATCTCCTCAGGAGTGGTGTCTGGACCCGCAATCGTGGCGTCTATGTCGAGCGTCGATCTCGCGACGCCCGAAGCGATCACTGCCAGACCGCCGATAATCATCGAGCTCGCCTCGATCTCTTCGAGCGAACACAACAGATCTCTGAGGGCCGAGAGGTAGTCGGAGCTGTGCTCGGCCGTCAAGCAACCCTCCACCTCGCCCGAAGGCGCGACCACGTTTCCCGGACCGCCTCCGTCTCGGCATCGCGCTGAGGGTCGGGTGGGTTGACCGCCAAATCGCGAGCGACAGCGATCAAGGAGAGCGAAAGATCGAGCGAACGCTGCGGATTGGGGCTACGGGCCAAGAGCTCGCGACGGTCTTCGGCGGTCACGGCCTCGAAGCCCCCGATCCAAGCTTTGACTTGCTCCTTGGTCATCGCCTGCCCAGTCTACCGCGCCCGGCTGAAGGCCACGATCAACCCGAAGGCGAAGAGGGCCACGGCCCAGTACCAGGCCGCGCCGGCGGCGGCGAGGATGGCTCCGGCGACGATGCAGAAGCCGCCGAAGATGGTGCCGCGGATGCCGGCGAAGGGGCTGGGGGAAGGCTGGCGGGTGGTGGTTTCGAGCAGGCGCAGGCCCTCGGTGACGAGGGAGGGGGCCTTGATCAGGGCGTCGATCAGCTCGGGGACGCTCTTCAGGCCCTCGCGGGCGAAGCGCAAGGGGCTGAACTGCTGGAGGAAGATCTTGTTGATGTGGCTCTTCGAGGTGGCGGCGACATCGAAGCCCGGCTTCAGGATCTGGCCCACGCCCTCGAAGGTGACGATGGCCTTGACCATCAACACCGTCTCGACCGGAAAGTACATCCGGAACTGGGCGCCCTGGGCGACCGAAGCCATGATCAGCTGGGCGAGGGAGAACTCCCGGAAGTTGGCCGCCCGTTGCCAGCGCCGGCAGACTTCCTCGACCTCACGCCGGAAGCCCAGAACGTCCGATCCTGGCATCGGCTGGGCCACCGCTGCCAGGTAGCGGGCGGCGCTCTCTGCGTCGCCGGTGACCAGCGAGAAGAAGTAGTACAGCAGCGAACGCCGGAGCTGCTCGTTGAACCGGCCCACCATGCCGAGGTCGATGAACCCGGCGCGGGGACCGGGCAGCACCATCAGGTTGCCGGGGTGGAGGTCGGCGTGGAAGAAGCCGTCCTTGTAGAGCATCCGGATGATCGCCCCCGAGCCCAGATCCACCAACCGATCGCGATCCGCCTCGGGTAGATTCTGCACCTCCGGCGCGCTCGGCTTGTGGCCTCGGAACAGCTCCATGCACAGCACGTTCGACCCCGAGTACTGGCGGTAGATCTTGGGGAAGACGATGTCCGGCTCGTCCTTGAAGTTGGCCGCGAAGGTCTCCGCGTTGTCGCCCTCTCGGCGCAGATCCACCTCGCGCAGCGTGTAGTCCACGAACTCCGCGATCATCCGCTTCGGCTGCAGGCGCGGGAAGACCATCTGGAGAAAGAAGCCGAGCAGCTTGAGGAGGGTGGCGTCCCGGGTCAGGGTCTCGCGGATGCCCGGCTTGACGACCTTGAGCACCACCTCTTCGCCATCGTGGGTCACGGCGCGGTGGATCTGGGCGATCGAAGCCGAGCCCAGAGGATTGCGGTCGATCTCCCGGAACACCGCACCGGGCGGCCGCCCCAGGGTTTCTTCGACGATCGCGAGCCAGCGCTCGAAGGGTACCACCGGCAGGCGGTCGAAGAGGTTCTTGAGCTCCTCCGTGACCGTCCGGGGCAGCATGTCCTCGCGTAGCGAGAGCACCTGCCCGAGCTTGATGTAGGTCGGCCCGAGGATCTCGAGCCGGCGCCGGAGCTGGACCGGAAACGCCAGCACCCGCAGGTCCTTACGGATCCAGGGTCGGAAGAACAGAGCGAACAACTGGCCCGTGCGGAACTTGAACCCTTTGCGCTTCTCGGGTGGCGCGTCCCGCACCCACGCCACCAGCCCGCCCCCGAGCAGGCCCAGGAAGTGGCGGTGGGTGGTGAAGGTGCGGTGGAGGAGCCCCTCCGGCCGCCGCTCCGCCATCACCTCGAACTCGGGCGGGGCCGCCGCTCCGGCGATGTCCGCGGCGGGTTCGGTCAACGGTTCGACCTCACGGACCTCAACGGTTCCGTCCGTACTTCTCGTGGGACGAGACCCAGTCGAGGGACGAGATGGCCGACGCCAGCGAAATTTCCCCCGCCAGCACCACGCCGGCCACGATCTCGGCGAACTTGTGGACTTTGCCCCGGCCCACGCAGCCGAGCACCTCGAGGCATTCGCGCTGGGTGGGCAGGCCGGTGCCGCCGCCGTGGGTGGCCACGATCAACGACGGAATGGTCATCGACAGGTACAGGCTGCCGTCCGGGGCCAGGTCCGTGTAGACGATGCCGGCGGAAGACTCGGCCACGTTGGCCACGTCCTGGCCGGTGGCGATGAACATGGCGGTGATGCCGTTCGGCGAGTGCAGGCCGTTGTTGTTGGCTCCCGACAGGATCGAGCCGACGTTGGCCACCCCGGCGTGGAAGAACAGGCTCTCGGGTTCGACCCGCATGTGCTGCACGAGGACATCCCGGGGGATGGTGCACTCCGCCGTCACGCGCTTGCCGCGGGTGTGCATGATGTTGACCTGGCTGGCCTTCTTGTCCGTCGCCAGGTTCGACTCGAGGAAGAAGCGCTGGATGGTGGTGTTGTTCTCGAGGATCCAGGAGCAGGCCGCGAAGGTGGCGCGGCCGACCATGTTCTGGCCCGCGGCGTCGCCGGTCGAGTAGTTGAAGCGCAGGTAGCAGAACTTCGAGGCCAGGTACGGGTCGATGTAGATCAGCTTGGCCACCGACGACGTCGCCTCGGCGGCGTCGCGGATCGACTCGATGTGTTCCTGGACCCAGTTGCGGAAATCCCGCGCCTCTCGGGCCGACTCGAAGATGAACACCGGCGCGCGCTGCATGCAGTCGTCCTGGACGGTACACTTGACCCCGCCGGAGAGGTTCAGCACCTTCATGCCGCGGTTGTAGGACGCCACCAGAGTGCCCTCGGTGGTCGCCAGGGGAATGATGAAGTCGCCCTGGGCGTGCTCGCCGTTGACCGTCAGCGGGCCGGCGAAGCCGATCGGCACCTGGGCCACGCCGGTGAAGTTCTCGATGTTGCCGGGGAGGATGTGCGGATCGAAGGAATAGTGGGGGAGGTGCTGAAGCCGGGCACCCGAGAACTCCTCGACGAACTTCTGGCGCGCCTTGATGAGCGCGTCGTCGTAGTTCTTCTCCTTGTCGTAGGGCACCACCGTGCGCTTCACCGACTCGTCGGCGATGGCGTCGCGAACCCTGAACGAGAGCTTGCCGAAGGGCGTCGCCTCGAACTCGAGTGCCAGCTCGTGTTGCCCCTCGGGCAGGCTCGCCGGGCCGGTCGAGCGGATGCGCACGATGGAGCCGAGGGCGAAAGCCAGGGGGCGCTCCGCCGTGACCTCACCGGCCGCCAGGCTGGAGTCCCCGAACTCGAGGCGCACCTGGCCGAGGTCCAGCTCGTGAGGGCCGATCCGCATCGAACGCACCCGGGTCAGATGCGCGTCCGACAAGCGGTTCTTGATCTCGAACCCGATGCCGCCCCCCGCCAGGTTCTTGAGCGAACCGGTGGTGTACAGCCGTTGCAGGATGAGCGAGGGAATCTTCAGCATAGAGGGTAGTTTCAAGGGTCGCTCCTCATCGGATGAAAGGCGGCGCGGCCGCTCGTCCAAAGTCCAGTGGCCTATCTGGAGCCAGGGGCGTAGCTTACCGCGGAAAACCGCGACCTCTCACCCCTCGACCCGGGCCCCGATCCGGGCCCGAACCGCGTGAGGGCTGGGTTCCGGTCAGTCGCGATACCATGCCCGGCGTGAGACTCCACTGCGCCGCCTGCACGGTCCTCCTCCTTCTCGCCCCTCGGGGCGCTTTCGCCGCGGACCCCCCGCCCTCCAAGGTTCTCGCCTTGCGCCCCGCGAGCTCGGAGCTCGGATCCGCGCTCGCCGAATCGCGGTGGTTCCGAGCGCTTTCCGAGCGGCTGCCGAGCCAGGGCTGGCGGCTCGAGATCGGACCGCGGGCGGACGGTGCGGCCCCAGCCGAGGTGGAAATCGAGTTCTCGACCCTGCCCGTGGCGCCGGAACTCGCCGGGCGGGTGCGCGGCTTGCCGGTGGAGGTCGACGGGCCGCGGGTGGAGCTCGCGGGCACGACTTACTCTCACCCCGCCACCCTGTCCGCCTTCCGCTTGCCCGGGGGGCCGTGCTCGACCTGCCAGCGCTGGCTGGTGGTGGGCGCGGATCCTCGCGAGGTGGCCTCCTTCGCGGTCCAGACGGCCCTCGGCGCGGCGGGGCTCGGGCGGCGCTGGGGCGGCTCGGCGCGGGCGTTCGACTATCTGATTCGGGAATCCCCCTACATCGAGCGTAGCGGGCGCTGGCAGATGAGCGGGGAGAAATGGGCCGTCGACCCATCCACGGATCACGACGAGATCGGCGAGCGGACGGCCTGGTTCGCCCGCCTGGTGCCCCACGCGGCTTCCGGCACGGCGGTGCGGCTGCTGGTGCCGCCGGAGCGGCTGCGGGACTCGGAACTGGGTGGACTCGCGGCCGACCTCGAGCGCAGCGCCCGCGCCATGGCCGCGCGGATTCCCCTGGCAATCGAGGAGCCCGTGACGATCGCCCTCGAGCAGGACCACGCGACCCAGGGGCGCCACACCGGCGAGGTCGGACCGGCGGTGGTCGGCGGTCCGGCGGATCTCCATCTGGTCTGGCGGCCCGAGGACGGCTTCGCCTACCGGGCGGCCCTGGCCGAGGTGCTGGTCGCTCGCGCGGGCCTCGCGCGCCGGACACCCTGGCTCGCCGCCGGGGCCGCCCTGTGGCTGGCCGAGGACTGGTACGGCCGGCCCTATCGCGAGTGGCTGCCGCGGCTCGTCGCCGCGGAGGTCTTGCCCACCGCCGCCGAGCTGCTGGCGAGCGAGGAGCAGGAGGACTCCTCGCGTCCGCTGTGGACCCCGGTGGCGGCGGCGGTGGTCGACCGGTTGCCCGGGGAGACGCTGGCCGCGAAGCTCGCCGTGGCTCCGGGCGAGCCGGTCACCCGCGCGATCCTCGCGCGCTTCGAGCGCTCGACCGCGGAGCCGGTGGCAGTGGCGCGGCCAACCTTGCCGGAGCGTTTTCTGGCCGGCGTTTCCTTCGCCCACGACAACAGCCTCGAGGGCGGCTACCATGCGCCCGGCGCCGGCGGCCAGCTCGACCGGCTGGCGGCCCTCGGGGCCGACGCCGTGGCCCTGATGCCCTTCGGGTACCAGCGCGAGGCGAGGAAGCCGGAGCTCGGCTTCCAGAACCGTGGCGCCGCCAGCGAGAACGACGCCGGCATGGTCCACGCGGCCCGCCTGGCCCACGACAAGGGCTTCGCGGTGCTGTGGAAGCCGCACCTCTGGATTTCCTTCGGGAGCTGGCCGGGGGACGTGGAGATGGACACCGAGGCGGACTGGCGCATCTGGTGGAGGTCCTACCGGCGGTTCATCGTCCACCACGCCATGGTCGCCGCCTGGGCCGGGGCGGACCTGTTCTCGGTCGGCGTCGAGCTCGATCGCACGGTCGGCCGCGAACGGGACTGGACGGCCTTGATCGCCGCCGTGCGCCGTTTCTACCCGGGCCCCGTGACCTATGCGGCCAACTGGGGCGAGGGTGCCGAAAAGGTGACCTTCTGGCACCGGCTCGACGCCGCCGGAGTCGATGCCTACTACCCGTTGGCGCCTCAAGGGACGACCGAAATCGACACCGCGAGCCTCGAGCGCGGCGCCCGCGAAGTGGTCGCCAAGCTCGCCGCCCTGGCCGCGAAGGCCCGGCTGCCTCTGATCCTCACCGAGGTGGGCTTCCCGGCTCGGCGCGCCGCCTGGAGCGACCCCCACGATGAGGACGGCGAGCCCAGCGCGGAAGACCAGGAGCGCGCCTACCGGGCCCTGGTTCCGGCCCTCCAGGGCCAGCCGTGGCTGCGCGGGGCGTTCTTCTGGAAGGCCTTCTCGGGACCCCGCGGCGAGCCCTCGGGGCGGGCCGACTTCCAGTTCCTGGGCCGTCCGGCGGAGCGCTGGGTGAGTGCCTTCTGGCGCTCCGAGCGTCGGCGCGGCGAGGAGCTCGGACCTGTGTCCGGCTCGTGGTAGAAACCCCCGTCATGACTTCTCCGGTACCGACCGCGCTCGAGACGCTGGCCGCGGCGGCGGCCCGAGCGGGCGGGGCCGAGCTGGCCCGGCTCTTCGGCAGCACGACCCTCGAGGTGCGGGCCAAAGGGAAGAACGACTTCGTCACCCAGGCCGACCACGCGAGCGAGGCGGCGGTGGTGGCGACCCTGCGCGCGGCCTTTCCGGACCACGCCATCCTGACCGAGGAATCGGGGTTGTTGGCGGGCCGGGACGACGCCGTGGAGTGGATCGTCGACCCCCTCGACGGCACCACCAACTTCCTCCAGGGCCTGCCGATCTGGAGCGTGTCCGTGGGCTGCCGGCACCGAGGCGAGCTGGTCGCCGGGGCGATCTTCGAGCCGCTCTCGGGCCGCCTGTTCTCGGCCGCCCGCGGCGCCGGGGCGCGGCTCGACGGCCGGCCCATCGCCGTTTCGGCGCGACCCGCGATGGCCGGCGCGTTCCTCGCCACCGGCTTTCCGTTTCGTGCCCACTCAGCCATCGACCGCTACCTCGGGGCCTTCCGCGAGGTCTTTCAAGCCGCCGGGGCGATTCGCCGCTGCGGTTCCGCGGCCCTGGACCTGGCCTACACGGCCTGCGGCGTGTACGACGGCTTCTTCGAGTTCCGCCTCTCGGCCTGGGACATCGCGGCCGGGGCCCTCCTGATCACCGAGGCGGGTGGCGTGATCACCGATCTCGACGGTGGCGCCGGCTTTCTCGAGTCGGGCAACGTGGTGGCCGGCAACCGCCCGGTGCAACGCGAGCTACTGGCGACGGTGGCGCGCCACGCCGACGAAGGAACCCTGGCGCTTCTGCCGGCCGGCGGAAGCGGCCCCGGATGAGCCCCGAGCCGACCCTCTACGAGCTTCAGTTCCACCCGGGCAAGGGCGGCCGGGTGCGTTCGTTCCGCTTTTCGAAGCGGCACGTGAAGCGCTGGAAGATTCTGGCCACGACCGCGGGAGTGGTGCTCCTCGCCGGGCTGGCGCTTCTGCCGCGAGCCCTGGGCGACTGGCTGCGGCGGGGCGAGTCCGGCGCCCTTGGCGCCGACCGCGGGCGCCAGGCGAGCCGCCTGGTCGGCCTGGCCGCGGAGCTCGAAGCTCTGGCCGAACGGAGCGCCGAGCTGCGCGTGCGCCTGGGCAAGATCTCCCACCTCTACAGCCTGGGTCTGCCCATGGAGCGGCCGGCGCCCCGGCCCGGTCCGGAGGCACCCGCCCTCGATCGCGGGCGGCGGGCGGCGGCAGCGGTGGCCGGAGACCTCGATGCGGTGGCCTCGTTGCTGTCGCGGGTGGCCGCCTTCGAGGCCGACCACCGCGGCGAAGCGCGCGAGATTCCGGCGCTGTCGCCGCTCTTGGGCGGGGAGTTCGTGCTCCTCGATCCATTCGGCGAGCGCGAGAATCCGTTCACCCACGAGCGGGATTTCCATCCCGGTCTCGATCTGGCGGCGCCCTCGGGCACTCCGATCCGGGCGCCCGCGGACGGCACCGTGGTCTATGCCGGCCAGTTCACCATTCGCCAGTCGGCGGTGTTCTGGCGCTATGGCAACGTCGTCGTGCTCGATCACGGCGGGCGGTTTTTGACCCTCTTCGGTCACTGCCGGGAGGTGGTGGCGCGGCTGGGTCAGAAGGTGCGCCAGGGCGAAATGGTCGCCAGCGTGGGCACCACGGGGGTGAGCTCGAGCCCTCACCTTCACTACGAGGTGCGCCGCTACGGGGTCGACGGCGTCTTCCGGCCGGTGGACCCGCGGTTCTTCATCCTGGACCACCGCTGGCAGGGGGAAGAGGAGCGGCTGGCCGAGGGCCTGGTGCCGGCGACCGAGTTCGCGAGCATTCCCGGCCTCGGCTCCGGCCGTCGCTGATCCGCTGGTAGGCTCCGCCGGTGACCCCTCTTGTGATGCGCCTCGTCGGGTTCGGGCTCTTCGCCTTCATTCCCCTGGTGCTCTGGCTCTTCGTGGCGCACCCGGCACCGATCGGACTCTCGCTCGCCGCCGGAGTGGTCCTGATGCTCGGCCACCGTTTCCTGGCCCGGCCGTACCTCAAGCGGGTCCGCACCGAGAAGTGCCTGTGGTGCAATCGAATGCCGCTGCCGCCCGGGGCCGTGGGGCTGGTCCTCGAGAACCGCTCTGGCCAGACCCTCGAGGCCTTCTGTTGCCCCCGCCACGCCCCGTCCGCGGGCCGGTTCTTCGCCTTCCTCGCCCGTCACGGCCGCTTCCTGGCGATCGGGATCTTCGTTCCGCTCGGGGTGCTGCTCGGCTCGCTGCTGGCCGCCGCCCTCGGCCGCTCCGTCCCCCTCGACGCCGTCGTTCGCTTCTTCCAGACCACGGTCGGCCTGACCGTGAGCCTCGCGGCCTGGGGCTACCGGCTGGCTCCGCCCGGTGCCCCGGCCGGGCCGCTGGTGTTTCCGCTGCACAACTTCTTTCTGCTCGGAGTGCGTGGCCTGTTGTGGATCTTCCGGATCGTGGGGGCGTGGTGGGTACTGCGCGGATTCGGATTCCTGCCATAGACTCTCGCACCGCAATGGCAATCTTCGGGCGGAAGTTCCGCCTCACCAGCCTTGCCACCTCGGGCGGTTGAGCCGCTAAAGTAGGTCCGGGGGACCTTTCCGAGCTCGTGGCACCTCTGGCCGGGATTCTCGGCCCCGATCCCCGTGTGCTCGTGGGCACCGCGACGGGGGACGACGCCGGTGTGTTCCGTCATCGCGGCTCGGCCCTGGTGGCGACGGCGGACTTCATCACCCCGGTCTGCGACGACCCTCGGCGCTACGGCCGGGTGGCCGCGGCCAACTCGGTGTCGGACGTGTTCGCCATGGGCGGGCGCGTGCTCTTCGCCCTCAACCTGTGCTGCTTCCCCGAGGCCGAGGAGCACCGGGAGGTGTTCACCGAGATCCTGGCGGGTGCGGCCGAGATCCTCCGGGAGTGTGGCGGCGCGTTGCTCGGCGGCCACACGGTGCGGGACGCGGAATTGAAGTTCGGTCTCGCGGTGGTCGGGGAGGCCGATCCAGACCGGCTCCTGACCAACGCCGGCGCTCGGCCCGGCGACCGGCTGGTCTTGACCAAGCCCCTCGGCACCGGTGTCCTCATCAACGCCTTCAAGCTCGGCAGGATCGGCGAACCGGAGCTCGAGCCCGCCCTGGCCGAGATGGAGCGGCTGAATGCCCGCGCCTCCGAGCTCGCTCTCGAGCATGGAGCCCGCGCGGCCACCGACGTGACCGGCTTCGCCCTCGCGGGCCACGCCCTCGGCATGGCCAAGGCCTCGAACGTGGGCATCGCGATCGACTTCGAGCGTCTGCCCGTCCACGACGGGTTCTTCGCCCTGGTCAAGAAGGGGATTTCGACCGGCTGCACCGACCACAACGAGGAGGCCGCCCGCGCCTTCTTCGTCGATCATGCCGGCCTCGACCGCGTCGAGCGGGAGCTGCTGTTCGATCCCCAAACCTCCGGTGGCCTGCTCGTGGCCCTGCCGGCCGACGGGGCGACCGAACTGGTCCGGGCGCTCGTCGCCGAGGGTCACCGGGCGGCGGAGGTCGGCGAAGTCACGGCCGGTCCCGCGCGCTTCGAGATCCGCCGATAAGCCGTCGGAAATCGGTCTAAATCCTTCACACCCCTGGCGGTAGGCTGGCGGAAGGGGCTACAATTCGCGGGTACCGCGAATTCGTCGGTCGAGGAGGCATCATGTTCATGGGCAAAGCGTGGTTGAGGCGGGTAAGGGCCGGTTTGATTCTTTCGGCGGCGACCCTCGTCGGGTCCATGGTGGCCCTGCCGGTCATCGCGTCGCCGGCTCCCAAAGAAATGGCTCCCTCGATGTGTGAGGGTTTCGAGAAGAAACAGAAGATCGGGCGCATGGGCGGCCGCAACGCCTTCTCGCGCAAGGGCGTGAAGACGGTGGCCGATCTCCAGAAGGTGGCCGTCGCCAACGAGGCCGACATTCGGGCGCTGTTCGCCGAGCAGGGCCTCGGCGCCCTGGCCGACAAGTTTCTGGCGGCGATCGCCGAGGGCCGCGTCGGCGAAGGCCAGTTGATGCCGAACGATCGGCTCCAGTGGATGGCCTACCGCAAGAAGGGGAAGACTCCTGCGATCCTCGAAAACGCCTGCCTGGCCACCAAGCGGAACTACGACACCTTCGTCGTCGAAATACCGGTGGTCGAAGAGAAACTGCCGGTCGACGCCGTGTGCAAGCTCACCGCCGCCGCCAACTGCCAGAGCAAGACCTTCGACGTCAGCGCCGCGGGCTCGAGCTCGGGAGTGACGGTGTCGATGACCTCGCCTTCCGGCACGAAGCCCATTTCGAACCCGTGGTCCGGACCGATCGAGGACACTTGCGCCGCCCCCGACGCCTACTCGTGGGTGGCCAAGGCCAACGGCACCGACGGCTGGCGCAAGACCACCCTCCACACCTTCGTGGTGCCCAAGGTCTGCATCAACTTCGCTTACCAGGGCGCCGGGGAACCGAAGGTCGAGACCCTGCCGGCCAAGCCGTGCAGCACCAAGGCCAGCCCGACGATCAACGGCCAGCCGATCACCACCCGGCGCATCTGCGAACCCAAACCCGCGATGGTCGACGTGACCGTCACCCCGACCCAGATCTGGCGCCACGAGAGCGTCTCGCTCGACGCCACCGGCTACTGGGCGGAAGGCAAGGTCGTGGTCGAGGTGCTCGACCAGAATCAGACGCCGGTCGAGGGCCTCGGCCAGACCACCACCTTCCCGCAGACCTTGGGACCGTTCGACCGCGCCGGCAAGTACACTGCCAAGGCCACGGTGGGCAACGAGTGCCAGGGCACGCCACTGTCGATCCCGAGCGACTCGGCCAGCGACATGATGGAGTTCGACGTGCTCAACCGCTGGGCCGCGCGTCCGTACCTGTGGGCCTGGAGCCCGGCCGACGAGGAAGTGCGGACGGTCACCGCGGCCACCGCCACGACCCCCGAGGACCGCACCTTCTTCTCCCTCGGCAATGCCCAGGGCGCCGGGATCGGCCTGGCCTACCTGCTCAGCCAGCGCGTCAGCCTCGACGGCGACCTGATGTTCGGCAAGGTCGATGGTGACTTCCAGCACGATCGCGGGGCGGCGTGGACCATGGGCGACGACTCCGGCTCCGTGGTCGGCCTGACCTTCGGCCCCAGCTTCCACCTGACGCCGGGACGGCGGGTCGACTTCTTCGTCGGTCCCTTCGTCGGCGTCTTCGACCTGGGCGACTACGAGTTCCAAGGTGTGAACCGGCGCCTCGACCGCGGCTTCGACTCCGAGGTCGGCTTCGGTGCCCAGCTGGGACTGGACGTTCCCTTCGGCCAGCAGAGCCCGTGGTCGGCCTTCTTCGGAGGCCGCTACATGAAGCTCTCGGGGGAAGTGAGCAACACGAACCAGGAGCTGGACATCGACCCGCTGTCCGTGGCCGCGGGTGTGGCCTACCACTTCTGACCGAGGCTTCACTGACTCCCACGAAGACGGCGGCCGCGAGGCCGCCGTTTTTTTCTGCCTGGCCCAAGGAGGGGGCGCTACGGCTCGGGAAGGTCGCGGCGCATTTCGAGCGCCTTCCGGAAGTGCCGCACCGTCGGGCCGATGAACGGCTTGTAGATAGAGCGCAGCAGCCAGCCAGGCACCCCGCGGCCGCGTTCCTCCTGGGCTACGCGGGCGCGCGGGTGGTCCATGAAGAGAAAAGCGGCCGGTCGAAAGAGCTCGCGGGTGATCCAGAAGTCCAGCCGATCCAGGTGCTTGACGTTCTTGTAGCCGTAATGGTCCGGCGCCACCAGGCGGCATGGCGCGCCGTGGGCGATGTCGAGCGGCGCGCCGTTCAGGCGATCGGCCAGGAGTACCCCGGGGGCGAGCAGATCCTCGAGCGGCAGGATCGAGCCGTAGCCGTCCTGCCCGCGCAGCAGCACCCAACCGGCCCGGGCGTCGGGCCGCGCCCGCGGGGCGATCAACTGCTCGAAGAGATCCACGAACCGGTAGCCGCTCCAGGCGAGGCTGGCGCAGCTCCAGGTGGTGACGCAATGGAAGTCCGAGACCTGCTCGACTCGCGGCAGACGAGCGATCTCTTCCGGTGCCAGCGTGACCTTCTCCGCCACCTCGCCCGCGATCGTCAGGCGGATCGCCGCGGTCTCCTTGGGAAACCGCCGCGCGAAAAAGGTCTGGCCGAAGCGAGGGAAATCGGGGCGGAGCCGTTGGCCGGGGGGGAGGGGCATGGTGGGGCGGAGTCTAACTCCGTCCGCGGGACGAGCCGTCGAACTGCGGGTCGCCTGAGGGCGGGTTGGCCGGAGGGCGGGTCACAGACCCGCCCCTACAGGCGTGATGGTTCCGAGGGTAGGGGCGGGTCTGTGACACGCCCCCGGCGTCACGACACCCGAAACACCGGTCCGCGAGGCGCGAAGGGCAGGCGGTGCCCGTCCGGCATCAGGAAGGCGTGGTCCCGGCGGACCCGCAGGTTGTCGCAGAAGCCATCGGTGATGATCAGAGCCGGGCCCGCCGGCGGGAAATCCCGCGCTTGATCGAGCAGGTCGAGACCGGGCTGGAGGACCGTCCCACCGCGTCCCCGGACCTTCACTCGGCCGGCGATGTCCTCGGGCCGGACGAAGCCCTGGTCGTAGACCGCGGCGTCACAGAAGACCAGTCGCACCAGGTCCACCTCGCGGGCCGCCGCGTAGCTCGCGATGGCCCCCAGGGCCTTCGCCAGCAGCTTGCGATTCATGCTTCCGGACGTGTCGAGCAGGACGGCGAAGGTGCGCACCGCACCGTCGCCAACGGGCACCGCGCGCGGCCGGGGCAGCTCGGGCGTGGCCATCTGGCGTCGACTCGGCCGGGCGAAGCTCCGTCGGCGCTCGAGCGGGGGAAATCGATGGTCGAACCACTGGGCGAGCTCGACGTCCCAGGGCACCGGCGGCTGGGACAGGGCCTCGATCTCTTCCACCAGGCCCGCGGGCAGGAGGCCGCGCCCCCGCTCGTGGTGGGCCAGCAGCCCCTGGCCGAGGCAGTTGCGGTAGAACGCGTCGAGCGTGACCCCTTCGGCGGATTCCCACCAGCGCGGGCGTTGGCCGGGGAGGATGTCGCCCACTCCGGCACCGCGGAAGGTGGCCAGCTTCCGGTACTTGCGCAGGTCGGTGACGATGCGGTCGTACACCGCCTCGGCGGAAAGGCCCTTCAACGCGGGGTCGTGGAGCAGGCCGAAGGCGGGCAGGTCGCCGATGCCCATGTCGACCAGCCAGGCGTTGATGACGAAGTCGCAGGCCACGTTCCAGAGGAAGGGATCGCGCCCTTGGGTGCGGGCCTGGTGGCGCAAGCCGGCGTGGAGCAACTCGTGGGCGATCACGAAGCGGGCCTCGTTCTCGCTCCAGCCGATCCTCGGATTGAAGTACACCTCGCGGGCCTCGGCGTCCACCGCTGCCACCTGAACGTCGAGTCGCCGGCACACGGCCTCGTCTTCCACCAACCGGAAGGCCGCGGCGAGAGAGCCGAGCAGCGGATAGTGCGTCATGAACCAGGACCAGGCCCGTTGCGCGGGTGTGGTCGCCCCGCGGGCGCCGGCGAGGGTCGAGATCTTGCCAGCGACGAGGTCCACCGCGGCGCTCACCGCGCTGCGCAAGCCGCTCCCCAGGTACTCCCGCCAATCGATCGGGCCCCGCCAGGATGTCTCGCCCCAGACCATGTCCTCGTGCTGGGAGCCCGCGGTTCCACAACCCCCGAGGTGCTTCGGCACGCCGTTATCGAAGAGCCAATCGTAGAGTGCATTCTCCGAGCAGAGGGGGATCGAGCTGGGCAGGGTCGGTGTCACGTCGAGGTCGGCCGGCGGCTGGCCGAGCTTCAAATCGGCCAGGAAACGATTGACAAAGACGTCGCAGGCCAGATTCCAAAGCTCCGGCCTGGCCCGCCGTTGGAAATGGCCGAAGCCGAGGTGAAGGAGCCCGTGGCCGCAAACCCACAGCCACTCCTGGGGCGTTCCCCGGCGGGTCGGATGAAGGTGCAGCGAGCCGGTGGACGACACGACCGCCCAACCCTCCCGCGGCGCCCAAGGGTCGTCCTTCGTGCGGACGAAACTCGCCCGGAACGCCAAGGGGGCGAAGAGCGGGTGGGCCCGGAGGAGCGTCTCTGCCTCGAAGATGGCCGCGGCGGCAGGGTCCGTGGCGACGCTGGTAGGCCTCCTACTCCCCACGCTTTTCCACCAGCCGCGGCAGGTCGCGAACCACTTCCACCAGGAACCAGGCGGGGAGGCTGCCTGCTTCGCCGCCATCGGGGCCGTCGTCGGAAACCACCAGCTGGGCCATTTCGAGGCTGATGGCCGCGAGCTCCTTGAGCAGGGCTTTGCCACGGTGGGCGAGCTGGCGCTGGGCCGCGGTCGCGGCCTGGGCATCGCCCGGCAGCTCTTTGACCAGGTGCGCCCGGAAGGACTGGGACAGGAAGTAGAGAATGTCGCGATCCGCCGGCTCGTGGGGCCAGCCGGTGTCACCCTTGAGGATGCGGTGCAGGCCGAACCGGCTGCCGCTCTGGCGCGCGAAGGCCTTGAGCTGGGTGGCGTGCTGCGGGGACAGGCAGCCATAGGCCAGGGCCTCGAGCTCGTCGGGAGTGACGTCCGGACCGAACTGGTGCAAGGCGTCGCTGAGCATGTGCCAGGAGCGCGGAGTCGAGAACGGCTCTTCGTGTTTGGGCGGGGCGCTCCAGAGCTGATCCGGCCGTAGCTCGAGGTACTGGATCACCGTCGCGTGGATGTCGCTCTGGCGCGCCCAGGACTTCCAATCCCGGTGGGAAACCTGGAGATGGACGTGCACCATCCGATTGAGCAAGGCCGAGGACATCGGCTTGACGATCGCGCTGTCCTGAGCGCGGTTGCCGGCTCCGATCACGATCGAGCTCGCAGGCAGGTGGTACTCGCCGATCCTCCGTTCGTGGATGAGGCTGTAAAAGGCCTTCTGGACCTCGTGGGAGCAAGCGTTCAGCTCGTCGAGAAAGAGGCAGTAGGGCTCGCTTCGGGCGATCTGGGCGGGTGGGCAGAAGCGGCTGACCCCGTCGGCCACCATCGGCACGCCGATCAGGTCCTCGGGGGCGAGCTGGGAGCCCAGGAGGGATACGCAGGGCAGGCCGAGCTGCTCGGCGAACTGGGTGACCAGGCTGGACTTGCCGATCCCCGGCGGACCCCAGACAAAGACTGGCCGGACCACCGCCACGTTGAGCAGGAAGTCCATCAACTGGGTCGGCGTCACGGTCTTGGCGGCGTTCATCCGGAATCTGTCAGTCGGAGCCCAGCGCCCCCCGCAGCGCCGCCGCCACGAGCTTCGGGCTGGCCGCCTTGCTCGCGCCGGCTTTCATGGCCTGGGCGACGAAGAAACCGAAGAGGCCCGTCTTGCCGGCGCGGTAGCGCTCGACTTCGTCCGCGTGAGCGCCGAGCACCCCGGCGAGGATCGGATCGAGGGCCGGTCGGGCCGCGGCGAGCTGAACCTCTTCCTCCGCCGTCAGCGGCTCGATCTCCTTGACCTCAGGCTCCTTCGGCGCCTTCTTCTCGCGCGCCGGGGGAGTGGGTGCCGAGTCCTGGCGCTGGACTTCGAGGGCCCAGGAGTCGCGCAGGGGGACGATGCGGTTGAAGACGGGCCGCTCGGCCTGCGAGTCCACCGGATCGTGGAAGAAGTAGCCCTGGCGCTCGAACTGGAAGCGCTCACCCATCGCGGGATCGAGGGCCGCCGGTTCGAGTCGGGCGTTCGTCAAGGTCTCGAGGGAATGGGGGTTAAGGCAGGAGGCGAAGCCGCCTTCTTCGAGATCCGGGCGCTCGACCTGAAACAGGCGGTCGTAGAGCCGCACCTCGACCGGGACGCCGTGGTCGGCCGAGACCCAGTGCAGCGTGCCGGGCACCCTGCGGCCGTCGGGCGCGGAACCGCCGCGGGTCTCCGGGTCGTAGGTGGCGCGGACGCGGAGGATGGCGCCGGTCGCCGGGTCTCGGTCGACGCCGGTGCAGCGCACCAGGTAGGCGTAGCGCAGGCGCACCTCGCGGCCCGGGGAGAGGCGGTGGAAGCCCTTGGGCGGGTCTTCCGCGAAGTCGTCGCGCTCGATGTAGAGGGTCCGCGAAAAGGTCACGGTGCGCGAGCCTTCTTTGGGCACGTCGTGGGGGTAGAGCGGCGCCTCGAGCTCCTCGACCTGGCCTTCCGGGTAGTTCTCGATCATCAGCTCGAGCGGCCGCAGCACGCAGAACACCCGCGGCACCTCGGGGTTCAGGTCCTCCCGCTGGCAGTGCTCGAGCAGCGCCACGTCCACCGTGCTGTTCGATTTGGCAACGCCGATGCGGTCACAGAAATCTCGAATCGCCGAGGGTCTGAAGCCGCGGCGGCGCAGGCCGGCGAGGGTGGGCAGGCGGGGATCGTCCCAACCCGCCACGAGCTTCTCTTCGACCAGCTGGAGCAGCTTGCGCTTGCTCATCAGGGTGTAGGTCAGGTTCAAGCGGGCGAATTCGGTCTGCCGCGGCGGCTCGTCGAAGGGCAGGGTGTCCACCAGCCAGTCGTAAATGTCGCGGTTGTTCTCGAACTCGAGGGTGCACAGGGAGTGGGTGATCTTCTCGATGGCGTCCGAGAGCGGATGGGCGAAGTCGTACATCGGGTAGATGCACCAGGCGTCGCCCGTGTGGTAGTGGTGGGCGCGGCGGATGCGGTACAGGAGCGGATCCCGCATTTTCATGTTGGCCGCCGCCATGTCGATCTTGGCTCTCAATACATGGGCCCCGTCCGGGAACTCGCCGGCCCGCATCGCTTCGAACAGTGCGAGGTTCTCCTCGACCGAGCGGTTCCGGAAGGGGCTCTCGCGCCCCGGCTCGGTGACGGTGCCGCGGTACTCGCGGATCTCCTCTTCGTTCAGACTGCACACGTAGGCCTTGCCCCTCTCGATCAGCTCGACGGCGAAGGAGTGGAGCTGCTCGAAGTAGTCCGAGGCGTAGAAGAGGTTCTCCCCCCAGTCGAAACCCAGCCAACGCACGTCCTGCTGGATCGAGCCGACGAACTCCGGGTCCTCGGTCTCCGGGTTGGTGTCGTCGAAGCGCAGGTGGCACCGGCCACCGTGCTCCTCGGCGAGGCCGAAGTTCAGGCAGATCGACTTGGCGTGGCCGATGTGGAGGTAGCCGTTCGGCTCCGGCGGAAACCGGGTGACCACCCGGCCGCCATACTTGCCGGCAGCGAGGTCACGGTCGATCATTTCGCGGATGAAGTCCTTGCCGGGCGAAGGAGAGACGTCGGACATGGGGTAGATCCTCTTCGCCCGATCGGGCGGAAATGAAGAGAGGAAGATACTAGAGATCCGGGTGGGCGGGCCAAGAACGGCCCTCTGCTACGATCGCATCGATTCGAAGGCGCGGTCATTCTGTCCGTCCACGAATCCACAAAAAGGAGGCCCCAGCTATGAAATGGACCGTCCGAATCGCCATGGCCCTTTGTCTGTTGTTCGTCTCGGAGAGAGCGTCCGCGGTGTCGCCCTACAACTTCCAGTGGTCGTGCAGTCTGACCGCCTGCACGTTCGCGGCGAACCCAGTGGCCAACGTGGCTTCCTACGACTGGAAGTTCGGCGACGGGACGTACGGTGTGGGGCAGAACACGAGCCACACCTACATCCCGGCCGGGGCCGGCTTCGCCACGCCTCGGGTCACTCTCTCTTACCGATTCACGAATGGGACGATTCGCAACGTCCGGTGCTACATCCAGTACTACTGGAGCGGTGGGGTCGGCGGCGATCCGACACCGACCGAGTACAGCGGGACCTGCGAGGGCTTCAACTGAGGCGGACGCGATCTCTCAAGTCATAGACCTACCTGAAGTAGCGGCCGAACTTCAGTTCGGCCGTCCGGTCCGCGCTTCGGTCGGTCGCGGTGGTAGCGTGGCCGCGGGTGAGCCCCTCCGGGTCGATTTCGCGTGTTTCCTTCCGGAGAACCCCCCGTCGGCCACTGCCGGCCGACCCCAAACGAGAGGATGGCCTTCTTTGCGAGACTCGAGACTGCGAGCCGTGCTGCTGTTGGTGACTCTGACCGCTGTTTCTTGGGCGGGTGGGGCTCGCGCCGTGCCGCCCGCCGGCGACGCGAAGGCCCTCGGCGACGAAGTCGAGTTTCCAGCCTGTGGCCTGAGTCTTCGCCAGCCCGAGGGCTTTTCCAAGGCCAGCCAGTTCGAGGGTTTCGGGGACCCTGAGACCCAATCTTCGGTGGTCGTAGTCTGCCTTCAGGGGCCCTATGCGGCGATCACCGCCGGCTTCACGAAGGAGCAGATGAGCGCCCGGGGCTGGACTCTGCGGCGGCGCGAGGAGATCCAGGTCGAGGGCCAGCCGGCGCTCCTGGTCGACTTCGAGCAACCGGCCGGCGGCCAGGTGTTCTCGAAGTTGATCTTGGCTTTCGGGGACGACTCGAAGACCACGCTGGTCACGGCGAGCTTTCCCAAGGCCCATGAGGAGCAACTTGCCGGCCGTCTCAAGGCGACCTTGCTGAGCGCGCGCGTCGGCACCGCCGCCGCTCCCCCGGGCCTCGGCACCGACCTGCCGTTTTCCGTCGATCCGTCGGCCAAGCTGAAGCGCAGCCCGGGCATGAACAAAGCCCTCATCTACACCGAAGACGGAGCCTTGCCCCTGCGGATGCCAGGAGACCCGCTGTTCATCGTGGCGCCCTCGGTGAGCGATGTCGAAATGGGGGACCGCCGGCAGTTCGCCGAGAAGAGGCTCCGCGCCACCGCTCAAGCAACCGGCCTCACGGTGACCTCGACCGAGCCCATCAAGGTTGCCGGGCTCGACGGGTACGAGTCGCTGGCCGAGGCCGAGGACGCCAAGTCGAAGACCCCCATCGTCGTCTACCAGGTCATGCTCTTCGATGGCGGCTCCTACATCTTGATGCAGGGCCTCGTGGGCACGGCTCGCCGCGACGAGCTCTTGCCCGAGTTCCAGGCCATGAGCCGCAGTTTTCGCATGCGGGACGCAGGAGTAGGAACGAACCGCAAGTGATTCGCCGGTCCGGCTGCTATCCTGTCTTCAAATCTCGACTTGGAGGGAGCAGCGGATGATCTTCGAGCGCCGACGGTTCGTCGTCAAGGAACGGGTCGCCCTGTTGAAACTGGCGGATACCTACGATCTGCTCGATCCCGAGACCGGTCAGGTGCTCGGCGAGGCGAGGGACGAGCCGTCCAGCCTGGCCCGCTTCGCCCGGCTCCTGGTGAGCAAGAGCCTGCTGGCAACCACCATCAACATCTACGAGACCGGTACGTCCGCGCCCGTGGTGGCGCTCGACAAGCGTCCGGGATTCCTGCGGACCCGGGTGATCGTGCGGGGGGCGGGCGGCGCTCCCCTGGGCAGCTTCCAGAGCAAGGCCTTCTCTCTTGGCGGCGGCTTCTACGCCTTCGACGCGAGCGGCCAGACCGTGGCGGAGATCAAGGGCGACTGGAAGGGCTGGAACTTCCGGTTCCTCGACTCCTCGGGTCGCGAGCTCGGCACCGTCACGAAGAAGTGGGCCGGCATCGGCAAGGAGCTCTTCACCTCCGCCGATACCTACCTGATCTCGCTCTCCGACGGCGTCGCCGGCAACGCCCAACAGGTCGCCCTGCTGTTGGCCGCGGGCCTCGCCATCGACGTGGTGTTCAAGGAGCGGAAGTAGGCGCCGGTCACCCGCCGAGGTCGCGCCCTAGGCAAGCTTGACTCATTGCTCGGTGACGAGGGTCCACGCAGCCGTGCCGCCGCTCTCGAAGCCGTCGGCGAAGATCGTCGTGGTTGCGGCCAATTGGGTGACGAGGAGGGACACCGAGCGCGGAGGGAGCGCGAGCGAAAAGGCACTCGCCGCTTCGGGCACCGTGACCGTTCCGGCCGCCTCTAGGGGGTGGGTGGCGTCGAAGCGATAGACCGGGGAGCTGCCGGCGACCAGCTCACCCTGGACCGTGACGTTCGCTTCCCGGGAGGCCGTGTCCCGGTTGATCAGCACTACGAAGAGCCTGCCCGCGTCACCCGCAATGGCGTAGCTCCCCACCGCTTCCGGCGCGTCGGCGGTCGCCCGGACGCTGTCGCCGGTCACCCGGGCGCCCGCGCCGTCGTAGTTCAGGAAGATCTCGAAGGCGTCCTCGACTTTGCTGCCCGCCTCGGGGGCGACCCAGCGGGTCGCCAGGTCCGCCCCTTCGCGCCCGAAGAGAGCTAGCACCTCGGCGTGGGCCACGGCGCTCGAGGCGCCGTCATCGGTTCCCCATTTGTATTCCGTGATCGCGAGCCCGATCCCGGGGCAACGGGCGTCGATCCAGCCGCGCAGACGAGGAATCAGCTTCACGGGCTCGCCGATCCAGGATTCCGAAACGTAGCTCGGGTCCCACAGCTCGCGCACCGAGCGCAGACGCCGCGCCGCGGTGGTCGGATCCTCGCTCGACGAGCCGCCGAGCCCGGCGACGCCGCCCTGGGGGTAGAAGTGGACATCCAGATAGTCCACGGGCCGCACGCCGGGGGCCACCGGATGGGCGCACACCTGCTGTAGGTACCACTCGAGCAGCGGCAGCCCGCCGTGGGCCTGGCGATCCGGGCCGTCGACGCAGCTCGGGCCGGCGGCCGCGTCGGCAGCCGAGGTGAAATACGCGCACCAGCCCCAGACCACCGGGCCGAGCACCTTGGCCGACGGGTCGGCAGTCTTGATGGCCGTCGCGTAGTCGAGCGTGCGGCTCCACAGCTCGTCGTAGCTCACCGGGTCCGGGTGGACGTCCCGGTGGGTGGAGCTCCACAGCATCGGCTCGTTGTCGAGAGCCCAGTACCGGACTCCGCCCTGGGCCGCGTTACCGACCCGCGAGATCACGTGCTGGACCCACTGGCCGATGAAGCTCGGGCCGATGGCCAGCGACGTGTCGGCGGGTTCGTTGCCCACGATCAGGCCCGCGGGGGAGCAGAACCCGGACTCATTGACGGCGGGGTCGCAGGTCCCGTCGCCGCTGTCCGCCGTGCACCAATTCGGCGGATTGGGGGCGTAGAAGCGGCACTCGTCGCTGAGCTGGTCGCCGTAGCCCACGATCGAGAAGCCCCACTTCTTGACCCGCTCGGGAAGGGGCGTCCATCCGATCGTCGGCGCCGTCATCAGCACCTCGGCACTGGCAGCTCGAGCTTCATCGACGAAGACATCCGAGCTCGACCCGTGGGGAAGGAGGCCTGGGCTCGGGACCGCGTCGGGGATGTTCTGAAAGAAGTAGTCCGAGGCGGTGTTGTGGACGGCGGCCTGCCAATTGTAGCGGGTCACCGAATTGCCGCCCCAGCGGCGGACGGGGTAGCCGACCTCGCCGATCCGGACCGGATCACCGAAGGCCACGCCGTAGATCAAGGGGTTGATAGGACGTCGATCGGCCCCGGGGTCGATCGTCACCGCGACCGGCGTGGGAGGTGGGGGAGGCGTGTCGTCCCGGATGAAGGTGATCTCGTCGAGGAACAGGGTCGGCTGATTGCCGCCCGTGTCGTCCTGGAAGATCACCCCGTCGAAGCTGCCCGTGGTGAGCCCGGCGGCACGCAGATCGAGGGTCCTCACCTGCCAGGAGTTGGCTGGCGCCGGAGCGAGAACGATACTGCCCAAGGACGACGAGCCCATCTGGAGGCTCAGCCGGATCCGCTGGCCGCCGGTGGCGCCGCCATGGACCGAGAGTCGAACTGCCGACCACTCAGCGAGGTCGAGAGCCGTGTCGGCATAGAAGTACAGGCCCGTCCAGCCGTCCGCCTCGAAGGCGATCGAGTGGGAGCCGGCCGCCACGGGCGCCGGGTTGGTGAGGGAGTGGACGGCCCAGCTCCAGTCCTGGAACCCGCTCGCGAGCGAGTCCGTGTAGAGGGCGCGATCCTGAGCCGCGGCCGGCCCGGCGAGGGCGACGAGGATCAGCGCCGCCAGGCCGCGCCAGCCGCCGCCCGAAAGAGAAATGTCCATACATCGATGATAGGCAGGTCGTCACCGGCGAGCAAGCCCTGTAGACGAGTTGCCGGCGAGCTTCGAGCCCTTTGGCCCCTTTCCCTACACCCGCGCCCCCACCTCGGCGAGCTCCCGCTCGAGATTCGCGATGTGCGCCCGGGCGCTCCGCTCGAGGTCGGCGTAGCCGCGGCGGGCGCTTTCCTCGAGCCGTGAGTATTCGGTCCGCACCCGCTCCAGCTCACCCTCGAGGCCCCGAGCGTACTCCGTCGCGGTGGCCAGGCTCTGGCGCAGCTCGGCCGTTTCGGCCTCCATCATCTGGCGGTAGTGCGGCACGTCCGGCGGATCGCCGTGGACGGTGGGGAAGTGCGTGCCGGAGAGGTTCCGCACCGTGCGCCCGTCGAGATAGCAGGCGGTCATGGCTCGCCGGGGCATCGGCGAGGGATTCACGCCGGAGCGGTGGATCAGCCAGTTGTGGAGGAGCACACCGTGGCCTGACGCGACCTCGAGCGGAACGATCTGCTCCGGGGTGCAGTACCGCGCCACGTCCTCGTGTCTGAGATTGCTGCCCTGCTTGGTGAGGAGTCCGAGCCGGTGGGTACCCGGAATCACGTCCATGCAGCCGTTGGCGCAGGTGGCCGGGTCGAGGGCGACCCAGATGGTCACCAGCGGATCGCGATCGAGCTTCCACACCTCACCGCCGTCTTGGTGCCAGGGTAGGTCCGTGCCCTGGCCGGCGGGTTTGTTCATGATCATGGCGCGGAACAGCGACAGCGGCGCGTGGGCGCCGTACTCGTGGGCGCAGACCTCCAAGCAGATCGGGTGGAGGACCAGCCCGACGAACCGGTCGTCGTACTCGAGGCCCTGGATCTTGCGGTAGAGGAGCGTCGGCCGGTCGAGGTGATCGACGATGCCGGGCAGGTCCTCGTAGGCCCCGCCGGTGTCGAGCTGGAAGGCGATGTTGGGGTTCTCGACCCGCCCGAGAGCCAGGTCGTCGGCTCGCTGCTTCAGGGCCTCGACCTCCTCGGGAGTCAGCAACTGCCCGAGGTGGAGGAAGCCGTCGCGTTCGTAGTCGTGCCACTGTTCGATCGTGATCATGAGGCTCTCCCATCAGTTCCAGGCGGCGGTGTTTCCAGCCTCGAAGCCGTCGGCGAAGATCACCGTGCCGAGCTCGCCGTTACCGTGGAGGTTCTGTGCCTTGAGATCGCGCAGCGTGGCGTCGTCGGTCCAGGCGAACACGAGCGAGCCGTCCGCGGAGCGCACTCCGGTCAGGCGGGAGGTGGAGCTGTCGGCGCTCTTGATCTCGACCACCGCGGGGGACCACACCGGGTTTCCATCCGCATCGAAACGCTCCGCCCGGATCGGCTGGTCATCGAAGGCCTCCTCGGTGGCCCAGGCCACCACCGGCTGGCCGCCGATGAGGTCCGTTTCGATCTGGGAAAGGTCTTCGGAGCCGAGCGGCACCACCACCTTGCCGGTGGCGCCCCATTGGCGCGTGCCCGTCGCGTCGAAGCGCTGGCCGTAGAGGCCGATCAGGCTCTGCAGAGCGTTGGTCTCGCGCCAGAAGACGAAGACATCGCCGCTCGAGCCGTCGAAAGCGGCGCTCGGGGCGCTGCGCAGCTGAGTGCCGTCGGTCGACGCTTCGATGCCGTTGTGGGCGAACAGCTCGGTGCCGTTCGCCAGTACCCGCTGAACGCGGACTTGCAGGGCCGGGGACGACGTGTACCAGGCAAAAACCGCGCCGCCGGCGCCGTCGGGCAGGAACTCCGGAAAGTTGCCGAATTGCAGCGTGCCCCCGGCCTGATCGTAGACGGGTAGCGGGCTCGCACCCCACATCGGGGCTCCGTCGGCGGAATCGAGCTTCTGAGCCCACAGGTGACGGTTTGGGTTGGGCACGAAGGAGACGATGGCGGTGCCCGCGTCGCCGGGTTTCAAATCGGCGATCAGGAAACTGCCGGAGACGGGCGTGATCGCGATGCCGGCGCCCCACAAGGGTGCGCCGTTGGCGTCGAGCTTCTGGGCGCGAATCTCGTTGCCGGCGCTCCAGGCCACCACCGCGTGGCCGTCGCTGGTGCCCGTGATCCGCGGCGAGTTGGCGTCGTCCGAACCGGTCGAAACCGGAACTCCCGGCGCCCCCCAAACCAGGGCGCCGGTGGGGGAGACCTTCGAGGCGTACACCTGGGTCACGCCGGCGACCTCGAAGCGGTAGGCCAGGAGCGCGTTGCCTGCGGCGTCGATCGACAGCCCGTAGTCCTGGGTCGAGCTGAAGTCGCGGTCGGCCACCAGCACGCCGTTGTGGGCGAACTGCTCATCGCCCTTGGCGTCGAGCCGCTGCAACCGCACGTCGTAGCCGCCGGTCGAGTTGTCGAACCAGCTGAGGAAGACCCCGCCGTCGGCGGTCGCCACCAGCTTGGGCTGGACCTGCTCGCTGGCACCGTCGGCGATGACCAGGTTCGTGGCCGGATCGCTGGGCCAGAGCGCCACGACCGGCGTGGCGAGCGCCCAAACCACGGCGCAGGCCGACCGGCGGAAACCGCCAACATTTCTCATGAGAGCCTCCTCGGGTGCGGAGAGTCTACGTTAGGATTCGCGGCCCCATGGAGACTCCGCGCATCGCTCTCGTCACCGGCGCCTCCGGCGGCATCGGCGCTGCCTGCGCGCGCGCCCTGGCGGCGCGTGGGCATCGGGTGGCGATCACCTACCAGCGCGCCCGAGAAGGTGCCGAGGCTCTGGCGGCGGAGATCGGCGGCGTGGCCTATCCGCTCGACCTGCGCAGCAAAGAGGAGATCACCGGCCTCGCTCGCCAGCTCGAGGCCGAGCTGGGAACGGTTCAGATCCTGGTCCACAACGCCGGAGTGATCAAAGACGCCCTGCTGCCGTTCCTCACCGAGGACGACTGGGATCTGATCCACGACGTCAACCTGAAAGGACCGTTCCTGCTCACTCGCGCCCTCGTCCGCGGCATGCTGGCGCAGCGTTGGGGCCGCGTGATCGCCATCTCGAGCGCCAGCGGCGTGGGCGGCCAGCGCGGTCAGACCCACTACGGCGCGGCCAAAGGCGGGCTGATCACCTTCATCAAGGCCCTCGCCCGGGAGGTGGCGCGCTATCAGGTGACCGCCAACGCCATCGCCCCGGGCTACATCGACACCGAGATGCTGGCGGCGATGCCGGCGGAGAAGCTGGCCGAGTCCCTCGAGCCCGTGCCCCTCGGCCGCCTGGGCCGGCCGGAGGAAGTGGCGGCCCTGGTGGCTTTCCTCGCCTCCGAGGAAGCCGGCTACATCACGGGCCAGGTCATTCGAGTAGACGGCGGATTGCTCATGGCGTAGCATGCCGCGGCCATGACGGAAACCACCTCGGAAATCGAGCTCAAGAGCCGCATCAAGAAACTCATCGTCGACCGTTTGAAGCTCGAAGTGAACCCTGACGACATCGGGGACCAAGACCCTCTCTTCGGCAACGGCCTCGGTCTCGACTCGATCGACGCCCTCGAGCTGGTGCTCGGCATCGAGCAGGAGTTCGGCGTCAAGATCGAGGATGAGGAAGTCGGGGTCGAGGCCCTCGCCTCGGTCGACACCCTCGCCTGTTTCGTCCAGTCGAAAACCGCGGCGGCGTGACCTCCCACGATCTCGAGCTTCCCCATCGCTTCCCGTTCCGGTTCCTGGAGCCGGTGGGAGAGACGGGCGTCGCCTTTCGCGTCACCGCGGGAGCTCGCTTGCCGGGCGCCGCCGAGCTCGCCCGCACCGGCTTGCCCCTGAGTCTCGCCGTCGAGGGCTTGGCCCAGGCGGCCCTGGCCGTGCTCCCGCGCGAAGACGGCCGTCCCGGGGCCACGGGCTCCCTGGCCACCATCGACGGCGGGCGACTCCTGGCCGAAGTCCGCCCCGGCGACGTCCTCGTCGCCCAGGTCGAGCTTCTGGGCCGCTTCGGCCCCGCGATCAAAGTCGCGTGCGCTTTCCTACGAGATGGCGAGCGGGTGGTCGAGGCGAGCCTGCTGCTGCATGTGGAGACGTTGCCGTAGGGGCGACCCTACGGGAACGGAGAATTCGAAGATTTCGAGGAAAATCAGGAGGAGAGATTCATTGGTGCGAAAGGGGGGACTCGAACCCCCACGGCCTTTCGACCACAAGATCCTGAATCTTGCGCGTCTACCAATTCCGCCACTTTCGCGCCGGGGCGCATTGTAGGGGACGGGTCCGGTGGTGTCAACGCCGGACCGGGAGAACCTTCCGGGGGTGCTACACTCGCTCGGCTCGGCGCCCGGAAGGCCCGGCTCCGGCACCCCCAAAACCCCATGTCGATCACTCCCACCGTCGCCATCGTCGGCCGCCCCAATGTTGGCAAGTCCACCCTTTTCAATCGATTGCTCGGCCGCAGGCTGTCGATCGTGCACGACAAGCCCGGGGTCACCCGGGATCGCATCACCGCCTCGGTCGAAATCGAGCCGGACCGCTTCGTCGAGCTGATCGACACCGGGGGCCTGGTCCCTGGCGACGACCCCCTGGGCCTCAACGAGCAGGTCGAGCTGGCGGTCCGCGAGAGCGATCTTCTGGTCTTCGTGGTCGACGGGCGCGAGGGCCTGGTGTCGCCGGACGAAACCGTCTGGCACCACCTGCGCCCCCACGGCAAGCCGACGATTCTGGTCGTAAACAAGGGGGATACTCACGAGGCCAAGGCGCGCTTCGGCGAGTTCTACCGGCTCGGGATCGACCCCCAGATCCTGCTGTCGTCCGAGCACGGTGGCGGAGTGGTGGACCTGCGCGCCGCAATTTCGGCCGCACTGCCCGCTTCTGCCGAGGTGCCGGAGGACGAGGGCGCGCCGCCTCCGATCGCCGTGGTGGGCCGGCCAAACGTAGGTAAGTCCTCTCTGGTGAACAAGTTGCTGGGCGAGAAGCGATCTTTGGTCTCGCCCGTTGCGGGCACCACGCGGGACCCGGTGGACACCGTCCTCGTGCGGGGGGAAAAGAAGTACCTGTTGGTCGACACCGCCGGCATTCGCCGTCGCAGCCAGGTTACGGATACGCCCGAGGAGCTGGCGGTGCTGATGGCGAAACGCCAGATCGAGCGCGCCAAGGTCGCCGTTCTGGTGATCGATGCGGCCCAGGGGCTGACCAGTGGCGACATGGCCATCGCGGGTAGCGCCTGGGAGCTCGGCCGCGCCGTGGTCGTGGCCGTCAACAAGTGGGACCTGCTCGAACCCGACGCCCGCGCGAAGCTCGATCGCGATTTCCCGCGGATCGAGGAACTGCTGGCGGACCCGCCGAGGGTGAACGTCTCGGCGGTCACCGGCCGGAGCGTCGAGAAGCTCTTCCCGGCCATCGACCTGGCCCTGGCTCGGTTCGAGACGCGCCTCGGCACCGGCGAGGTCAACCGCCTGTTCGAGACCGCGGTCAACCGCCGGCCGCCGCCGGCGGTCCACGGCCGGCCGTGGAAGATGTACTACGCCACTCAGGTGTCGACCGGACCACCCACGTTCATGATCTTCGCCAACCGGACCTTGTCGAAGGCAGACTCCTACCGACGGTACCTCGAGAACCGCCTGAGGGAGGCCCTGGACCTCGACGGCGTGCCGATTCGGCTGGTGATCCGGGGTAAGGAGAAGGAGAAGAAGGCCTGAAGGCTCGGGGCAGAACCCGTTCACCCACCCCGGCCGGGACGAGCCCGGCCGCTGCCCAGCGTTTTGTGGGCAGCGGCCGCCCCCCGTGGCGGCCGGGGTGAGTGGGGGGCGGCTTCTGTCAAGGCGCCGCAAGACACCCGTTCTTGCCTTTCCCCCCGCTCGTTTCCTGGCCTATACTTCGAGCACTACTTTCACTTTCGACCGAGTCCGACACGTGGCAGACGACACCCTCAAGAAGCACGGACTGACCAAAGCGGACCTCGTCGATGTGGTCTACCGCCGCCATGGCGGCTTGACCAAAGACGAGGCCACGCAGGTCGTGGAGGCCATTTTCGGCACGGTCAAGACCACCCTTGGCGATGGCCGACCGGTCAAGATCAAGAATTTCGGCATCTTCGAGGTGACTTCCCGCCCTGGCCGCCTCGGCGTCAATCCGCTGTCCGGCGAGAAGATGCAGATTCCGGCCCAGAAGGGCTTGAGCTTTCGGCCCGCCCGCCGCCTGGTCAAGGTGGAAGGGGCCGCCGCCCGTTCCAGCCGGAAGACCGAGTCGTGAGCGCCAGGTAGGACACGATGGCGGGACGCAAGGTCGACACCCAGCTTTACTACAAAATCGGCGAAGCCTGTAAGTTGCTGGACATCCAGCCCTACGTGCTGCGCTACTGGGAAACCGAGTTCGCGGCCCTGTCGCCGTCGAAGAGCCGCTCCGGCCAGCGGGTGTACAGCGAGAAAGAGCTCGCGATCATCGGGCGGATCAAACAGCTCCTCTACGAAGAAGGTTTCACCATCGCCGGGGCCAAGAAAAAGCTCGAGGGCGAGCTGTCCGCGGGCGGTCCGATGCCGTCCGTGCGCAAGGAAGCGGCCCCGATCGTGCCGGTGGCGACCCCAAAAGCGAAGGTCGAGAGGGAGGTCGAAATCGAGCCCGGGCTTGACACCTCGACCGACGACCGGTTAGAACTCCTCCGCCGGGGACTCGCCGACGCCCTTTTGGAGGCACGCGAGCTTCTGGCCGTCCTCGATCGACTCCCCACATCGAGGCCTGCATCTGGCTAGTTTTCTCTCTCGGTCGGGACGTGGCGCAGTCTGGTAGCGTACCTGAATGGGGTTCAGGGGGTCCCGGGTTCAAATCCCGGCGTCCCGACCAATTTCCCTCTTTGTTTCGACTCAAGCCCTGTCATGAAGGAAAGAGCGCAGCCTGAGCTCGGTGCCGCGGTCTTGAGCGGTGCCGGTTCGGGCATCGGGCGGGCCGTGGCCTTGGCGCTCGGCGCCCGCGGACACTCGCTGGTGCTGCTCGGCCGCCGGCGCGACCGCCTGGCCGAGACCCTGACCCGTTCCGGGGCTCCCGGTTCCGTTCATCCCTGCGACGTGCGCGACGCCGAGGCCGTGGCCGCGGTGGCGGAGCAGGCCCTCGCCAAGTGGGGACCGCCTGAGCTCCTGGTGCCGGCGGCCGGGGTCGCCAGCATCGGCAGCTACGGCGAGCTCGCCCCGGCGGACCTCCAGGCGATGCTCGAGACCAACGTCGGTGGCTCGTTTCACCTGTTCCAGTCCTTCGTTCCCGCCATGGTGGAGGCCGGTCGCGGCTGGATCGTGCCGATCCTGTCCCAGGCGGCGCGCCGCACCTTTCCCGGTTGGGGCGGCTATTGCGCCAGCAAGTGGGCCCTCCTCGGCCTGGTCGAGACCCTCCGCCAGGAGCTCGCGGGCACCGGCGTGAAGATCACGGCGCTCTTCCCCGGCGCCACGGACACGCCGATCTGGGACGGCCTCGGCGCCGGTTGGGACCGCCACAAAATGGTTCCGCCGGAGGAAGTGGCCCGCGCGCTGGTCTACGCTCTCGACGCCCCCGATTCCACCCTGGTCGAAGAGATCCAGCTCGGACCCGCGGGGGGAGTCCTGTGACGGCCCCCGCGCCGCGACCGTGGCAGCTCGCCCTGGTGGCCGCGACCCCCGCCGTGGTGGCCGCCCTGGCCGCCACGGGAACTCTCGTGGCTCTGCCGATCGTTGCCGCGGCCCTGGTGACCCCGGGCTTCCTGGCTCAGGCGGGGGCGGAGCGCCACGGTCGCGCCTGGGGCCTCGCGATGACCTGGGCCGCGCTGCTTTCGGCCAGTGTGATCGCCCTGGTCCTGCTGCGACCCGACCTGCTGCCCCAAATCTTCCACGCCGAGCCCTACCGCCAGGAGATGTTCGGCTGGATCGCGACCGGCGTCGGCAAGGAGACCCAGCCGGCCCACTGGCTGCCCGAGCACGCGCTGCACCTCGCCGGCTTCCTGGTCTTGGCCCGGCTGACCGCGGGCGTCGGCGGTCTGATCCTCGGCGCTGGCCTGGTGGCCTACATGAGCGCTTTCGTGGGCGCCTACGCGGCGGCCGCCGAGCATCCGGTGCTCGGCGCCCTCGTGGCCTGGGTGCCGTGGTCCGTGGTGCGGGTGGCCGCTTTCGTGGCCCTCGGCGTGGGCTGCGCCAAGCCGTGGTTCACGGGCCGCGGCTGGGCCTTCGACGCCCGCGAGCGCCGCCTGTTCCTGCTCGGCTTCGCCGGGATCGCCCTCGACGTGACGCTGAAGGCGCTGCTCGCCCCCGCCTACGGCCGGTTCCTCCTGGGGCTGGCCGGCGGTCATCTCGAATCCCCCTGAAGTCGAACGAAAAAGCGCCCGCGGACTGGTAGACTCCTCGGCTCTCGGAGCGAAGCCATGGATGGAATGCAGTCGATCGAAGGTCACTTGAACGGGACTGGACGGAAGTTCGGCATCGTCGCCGCTCGTTTCAACGGCCGGTTGGTGGATGAGCTGGTGGCGGGAGCGGTGGATTGTCTGGTGCGCCACGGCGTGGCGCGGGCGGATCTGACCCTGGTGCGCGTCCCCGGAGCCTTCGAGCTGCCCTTCGCCCTCGACCGCCTGGCCGCCCGCGGGGGCTTCGACGGCCTGGTCGCCCTGGGGGTCGTGATCCGTGGTGAGACCCCCCATTTCGACTACGTCTGCAGTTCGGCGAGCGCGGGCATCGCGCGGGTTTCCCAGGAGCGCGGCCTGCCCATCGGTTTCGGCCTGCTCACCACCAACGACCCCGCCCAGGCCGCCGAGCGCGCCGGCGGAAAGGCCGGCAACAAGGGTTGGGACGCCGCTCTCGCTGCCCTCGAGCTGGCCGATCTGGCCGCCCGGCTGACCGCTGGAACCACCCCATGAACGACTTCGATCGAGCTCCGGCGAGCTCCGCCCCGTCCGAGGGCCGGAGCGAGGCTCGGCGCGACGACCACCGGCCGGGCAAGCGCCGCATGGCGCGCGAAATGGCCGTTCAGATGCTTTACCAGCACGATCTGGGCGGCGCCACGGTGGAGCAGATCTTCCGCGTCTTCGATCGCACCGAGTACTTCCAGGCCGAGCCCGAGGAAGGCGAGCCGGAGCCGCCGCCGCTGGGCCGCGAAGAGGGCGAGCGGCGCCGCCGCGACATCGAGGAGGCCTTCCACTACGCTCGCGAGCTGGTCACCGGGACGGTGGAGGGGCTCGACGAGGTCGACGGTCTGATCCGCAAACAGGCCGACAACTGGCGTCTCGAGCGGATGCCGGCGGTGGACCGCAACATCCTGCGATTGGCCGTCTACGAGTTGCTCCACGAGGACGACATTCCCAAGCTGGTGGTGGTCGACGAGGCCATCGAGCTGGCCAAGAAATTCTCCACCGAGCAGTCCAGCCGCTTCGTCAACGGCCTGCTCGACGGCCTGCTCAAACAACACGAGTTTCCCGGCACCATCACCTGAATCGAACCACGACCATGTACGACCACAAGACGATCGAGCCCAAGTGGCAGGACCGTTGGGCCAAGGCCCGGGCGGCCGAGGTGGACCTCGGGCGGGCCGCCGACAAGTACTACATGCTGATGATGTTCCCCTACCCGTCGGGGGACCGCCTTCACGTCGGCCACGGCCGGAACTACATCCTCGGCGACGCGCTCTACCGCTACCTGCGGATGAACGGCCGGCGGGCGTTGAATCCCATGGGTTGGGACGCCTTCGGGCTGCCCGCGGAGAACGCGGCGATCCAGCGCGGCGTCCACCCCCAGGACTGGACGCTCTCGAACATCGCGGTGATGAAGGAGCAGTTCAAGAAGTGGGGCATCCTCTACGACTGGTCGAAGGAGGTCACCAGCTGCCTGCCGGATTACTACCGGTGGAATCAGTGGATCTTCCTGCGCATGCTCGAGTCCGGCCACGCCTACAAGAAGAAGGCGCCGGTGAACTGGTGCCCGAGCTGCCGGACCGTGCTCGCCAACGAGCAAGTGATGGACGGTGCCTGCGAGCGCTGTCACACCTTGGTCGAACAGCGCGACCTCGAGCAGTGGTTCTACCGCATCACCGGCTTTGCCGAGCGGCTGCTCGCGGGGCTCGACGAGCTCACCGGCTGGCCCGAGAAGGTCAAGGTGATGCAGCGCAACTGGATCGGTCGCTCCGAGGGTGCCGAGCTCGACTTTCGCTTGCCCGCGCTCGGAGAGTCGATCACCGTCTTCACCACCCGGCCGGACACCGTCCACGGCGCCACGTTCTTGGTGTTGGCCCCGGAGCACCCGCTCGCCGCGCGGCTCTTCGCCGATCACCCGGACCGTGCGGCCCTCGCCGCCTGGGTCGAGCAGGTGCGGTCCACGCCGCGGATCGAGCGCGAGGGCGAAAACAGCCCGAAGGTGGGGCGGGACACCGGTGCGGTGGCGATCAACCCCGCCACGGGCGAAGAAATCCCCGTGTGGCTGGCCAACTACGTGCTGCCGGACTACGGCTCCGGTGCGATCATGGCGGTACCCGCCCACGACACACGGGACTTCTTGTTCGCCCACCAGGAGAATCTCCCGATCCGCGCCGTCTACCGCCGGGAGGACACGCCCGCCGAGATCGCGGACTGGACCGAGGCGCTGATCGGCAACGGCCGGGTGAGCGGCGTCGATCCGCGCTTCGACGGGCTGGCCGAGGGCAAGCCGACGATCCGCACCTTCATCGACTGGATGGCGGGGGAGGGCTGGGGCCGCGCCAAGGTCACCTACCGCCTCCGCGACTGGCTGATCTCCCGCCAGCGCTACTGGGGCACGCCGATCCCGATCGTCTACTGCCCGGCCTGCGGCACCGTACCCGTGCCGGAGTCCGAGCTGCCCGTGCGCCTGCCCTATGACGTGGAGTTCACCGGTCGCGAGGGCAACCCGCTGTCGCGCAACGCGGAGTTCGTGAACACCCCCTGTCCGCGCTGCGCCGGCCCCGCCCGGCGCGAAACGGACACCATGGACACCTTCGTGGACAGCTCCTGGTACTACCTGCGGTACCTGTCGCCGAAGGACGACCAGAAGATCTTCGATCCCGCCGTGGCCACCCGCTGGGCGCCGGTGGACCAGTACATCGGCGGCATCGAGCACGCGATCCTGCATCTGCTCTACGCGCGGTTCCTCTGCCGGGTGCTTCACGACCTCGGCCTGGTGGCCTTCGAGGAGCCCTTCAAGAACCTGTTCAATCAGGGCATGATCACGCGCTTCGCGGAGGCCAGCGGGCGGATCGAGAAGATGTCCAAGTCCCGCGGCAACACCGTCTCGCCGGACGACCTCATCGCCGAGATGGGCGCCGACACCGAGCGGGTCTACACCCTGTTTCTGGGGCCGCCCGAGGACGAGGTGGAGTGGAGCGACGAGGCGGTCTCCGGGGCCTGGCGATTCCTGAATCGCCTGTGGCGCTCCTACGAGGCCCTCGAGCACGCCCCGGGGACGGGAACCGGCGACATCGAGCTCGAGCGCCAGCGGAATCTGGCGATCAAGAGAGTGTCCGCGGACCTCGACCGGTTCAAGTTCAACACCGCCGTGGCGGCGCTGATGGAGCTCCAGAACGCCCTCACTCGGGCGCTCGAGGAGAAGAGCGCGTCCCACCGGGTCGCGGGGGCGACGCTCGACACCCTGTGCCAGCTGCTGCACCCGATCGCCCCCCACATTTCCGAGGAGATCTGGGAGCGCCGGGGTCACGCCGAGAGCCTGCTCGAGACCGAGTGGCCGAAGTGGGACGAATCCAAGCTGGTACGCGACCGCATCGAGGTCGTCGTGCAGGTCGACGGCAAGCTGCGCGATCGAGTGGAGATTGCCGCCGAGGCCAGCGAGACCGATGCCAAGTCCGCGGCCCTGGCGAGCGAGAACGTGGCCCGCAATCTCGAGGGCCGCGCCCTCGCCAAGGTCGTCTACGTCAAGGGCCGCCTGATCAACCTGGTCACCCGTCCGGCCTAGAGAGGAGCGACTCGTGAAGACCCCCAAGACCCTCGGCGCCCTGGCGCTCCTGCTCACCGTCACTTCGGGCTGCGGCTACGCCCTCGTGGGCCGCGCCACCAACTTGCCCGAGGACGTGAAGACGGTCTATCTGGCACCCTTCGAGAACCGCACCCAGCGCAACGAAGTGGACCAGTTCGTCACCGAGGCCATCGCCGACGAGCTGGTGAAGCGCCGCCGCTTCACCGTCGGCAGCGAGTCCGCCGGCTCCGACGCCGAGCTGGTGGGCGCGGTGAGCGCCTTCGGCCTGACCCCGGTCACCTTCGACACCGACGGCCGGGCGAGCGAGTACGAAATCTCGATCGTCGCCCAGGTCACCCTCCGCCGCACCGGAGCGGCACCCGACGCCCCGGCCCTGTGGAAGAACGACCGCTACCTGTTCCGCAAAACCTACCCTTTCGACCCCGACGACTCGAGCCTCGACCGCGAAGAGAACGCCCTGCGCGAGGCGGCGCGGGAGTTCGCAGAGACCATGGTGAGCGATCTGCTCGAAGGGTTCTGACGCTAGGAATCCCCCTCCCGGCGTCGTAGGCCTCCGATAGGCAACCTCCGCCAATCTCGTCGGCGCTCTTGACTTTCGATCCAGCGGGGATGCTATAAAGGCATCGCGGTCCATCCAACGGGAAGCGAGGGCTAGATGAGCAACCTGCGAGGGTTCGGGTTGACGGCCGGGCTGATTCTGTCCGTTTTAGGGGCTTTCGGCGCTTCGGCCGAGCTGTGCTCGATCGACGAGGTGCCGGCGGCGACTTTGCTGCTGCCCTTTTTCGAAGTGGAACCGGGGAACCTGGACGGCGTGACGACACTGTTCTCGATCAACAACGCCTCGGCCTCGGCGCAGCTGGCGCAGGTGACTTTGTGGACCGACTGGGCGATCCCGACGTTGCGCTTTCCGATCTACCTGACGGGCTACGACGTGCAGACGATCAACCTGCGCGATCTGTTCCGCGGGTTCGTACCGGTGACCGCGCCGGACAATTTTGATCCGGCGGATAGCATCAGCAACCAGGGGCCACTGTCCGCCGACTTCAGCATTCCCGGCTGCACTGGTCTCGGGGGCACTCTGCCCGCGGCTTTCGTCGACGAGCTACTGCGCGCCCATCGCGGGGAGGACTCCGCGGCCTTCGGTGGATGCGTGGGAAAGTCCTGGGGCGATGGCCGGGTACGCGGCTACATCACGATCGACCAGGTGACTACCTGCACCGAGTTGTCGCCCGCGGACCCGCAGTACTACGACGGCGTGCTCGGTCACGACAACGTGTTCTGGGGCAAGGTTTTCCACCTCGATCCGGAGAACAACGCGGCCCAGGGGGAATCGCTCGTCGCGATCGAAGCCTGTACCTCGGAACCCTGTCCCTACGGCGACGGGGACCAGACCTTCTACGGCCGGTACGTGGACTTCGACGGCTCGGATCGCCGCGAGCCGCTGCCGGGGGTCTTCGTCACGAGCTACCTGAACGGTGGCAACTTCACGGGCGGCACCGAGCTGACGGTCTGGCGAGACACCCGCTATGCCCCCGGCGGCTCGAACGGCCCCCAGAGTTGCGCAGCGGACTCGCGGCCAGCGTGGTGGCCCTTGGCGGAGGCCGATGTGTTGGCCTTCGACGAAGCCGAGAACGCGGTAGACCTCTGTTATCACGGACTCCCCGGTTGTTTCCCCACGTGCCCCGGGCTCGGGTGCTTCCAACAGGCGACGCAGCGCTTCCCACTGACCGATCCGCCGCCGGAGGCCGATGAGCTCGCCCCGCCGTTCTCCTTCGGCTGGCTCTACTTGAATCTCCGCCAAGACGGTTTTTGGACCACGGAGCCACCGTTCATCCCTTCTCAGGCCTGGGTGTCGGTGACGATGACGGCTCTCGATCGATACAGCGTCGGCATCGACGCCGGGCATCTCGATCGAGGTTGCGAGCCCGGCGAAACCTTCGACTGGGTCCTCGTTCCCTGAAGCGCCGAGGCGCGGAGGCCCGGAGTCAGGCGAAGAAGCGAGACCACGTTTGCGAATCGACTCGGACGGATCTCGACCACCAGGTCCGGGGTGCCGCGGGAACGTTGGCCTCGGTGAGGTTGTCGAGGTTCTCTTGGGCGAGAAGGCTAGGTCGGGCAGAACGATATCCAGATCCGACAGGACGATTTCGTGAGGGGCCACGAAGACCCGGCCCAGTCCCGTGGTTTTCACGAAAGGGCCCGAGGGCGATGAAGAGATTCGACAGGATCCACTGATGCCGGGTGCTCGGGGGGCACGTGGTGCTCTCCGTTGATGAACTCGTGGCGCTTGCCATCCTCGGCGAAGAGGAGGTAGTCCTCGAAGGTCAGCTTGGCGCTCTCCAGAATGGCTATGACGGAGGAAAAGATCACATGGCGAACGCGACCGCCGACCAGGCAGAACAGCGACAGTGCATCGGGACCGACTATGCGGTGAGGTCCGGATGTTGGCCTTGGAGGCGTTGTTTAGTCGGCCCGAGCGCCAGTTTGCGTGCGGTTCGGCTCAACGTGAGGTCCGCCGCCTCGGGGACGGCAGCTTCCGCGTTCGCTTCGGGCAATTGGCTCTAGTTGGTTCATTCCGCTTCCGTGTTGTCCGGTCTCCGCGTTTGCGACCTTGGGTGATCAGGCCTCGCACCCAGTCTCCGATCCTATTTGCGGTTCCCCGGTCTCTGTGCAAGGCCGAGTGAATCAACCAGCCGCGCACTGTGGGATCTTCGTAGGCTGGCTTTTCTTGGTCGTCATCCTGCCATTTGTCGGTGATCAGCTCTTTACCGGACAGTACCCGGGTCTTCAACAACATCAAGCCGAGAAGCGAAAATCCTAAAGCAGCGCCAGCAAAGGGCGCAGTGAGCAGTCGCAAAACCAAGCGCACAAAGAAGAGCCCCGCCATCCCTAACATGACCAACAGCACCAGGGAAACGGCAGAGAGGCTGTTTTCGGCCTCGAAGACGAGAAATCCCGCCAGAATTACCATCAGTGCCACGAGCAGCGCGACACGTTCGGCCAAGGCTGTCAGCCAATGGGCCGCCTTCAAGGCCCTGCGTGCTTCGTCACCTTCCGCTTCGACCACAAGAGTCCGAAGTCCGCTTGGCCAGTGAAACCGATTGAGATGTCGAAGGCGCGTCTGAAGGCTCTTGACTTGGCGCTTGCCGGCTCGCTCCAAGGATCTCACGGCCCAATCACCCGAGAAAACAAGCACGGTGCCAACGATTACGCCCAATGGGATCGCCCAGGCCTGGTCGGCAGAGAGAGCCAGGGCGATGAGCGTGCCGAAGATCAGACCCATGAGCAGGAGGACCAGCGCGAGCATGAACCGAACAACAAGAAGTGGCACCGAGAGCAGCCAGCCCGACAAGTCCCTATCCTCGATCTTGAGAAACGGAGTAGCCAACAAGACCAGACCTGCCACGTTCCTCCGGTCCCGCCGCCTCTGGCTCGCCAGACAACGCAGCGCAACGTTGCCACCGTGGCTGTGCGCGACGAGAATCTGGCGTTTCCCGCGGTGTCGTTCTCGTTGACACTTCAAGAACATCCAGAGATCGACTGCGGCGTCTCGCCGAGCCACTTGAGAATTCGCGTGGCTCCACAGGAACGTCTCCACTTCTACGCGGCCTTCGAGTTCCCCGAGCAGGTTTTTTCTGAGCGGAAAGCTCTTCTTCGTCCATGCCTGACTTGCCCAAGTACCCGGCACCAAGGTGATTACCGTCCGCGACATAGTACCCGGCACCAAGGTCATTACCGTCCGCGACATCGTGTTCTCCTTTAGATCTGGTTGCATCTTATGGCAGATCGTAAGAGTCAGTCCTCAATAGAGTGCGCCCGATCCCGGGTCCCTGGCCGCTTTCCTCTCGAAATGGTCTCTGGGCTTTTCCTCACCGCGGAGCGGTGATAAAACACCTTTGCGATGACCACCTCCGCCCCGTTTCCGCCCTCCCCCTTCGACCCTCCGGATCCGTCCGCTCCGCGCCGAAGTCGTTCCCTGAAGCCCTGGCTCTTGGCCGGGGCCGGAGTGGCGGTCCTGTTCTTCGCCTTCGTCGGGGTGGCCCTGGTAGTGAAGCAGAACGCCCTGCTGTCCTGGACGCTGACGACCCTCGAGCAACGGGTCGAGGGTCGGCTGGCACCGGACCTGGCTCCCGAGGCCCGGCAGAGGCTGACCACGGCCTTCGGCGCGGCCCGTACGGCGGTCGAGGCGGGCAAGTTCGATCTGTTCGCCCTCGAGCGGGCGCAGTCGAAACTGATGCGGGCGAGCCAAGGGAGTGGCGCGTTGGACGTCGCCGAGGTCGCGGCCCTGGCCGCGGCGCTCGAAGAGGTGCCCCTGAAGACAACTCTCGAACAGGGCACCTAGGGGTACGGCCGGTCGGGGCACTCACTCGCGCGCTTCAAAGTCAGGTTCTCGGTTTTGCTCGCGAAGAACCCGGTGAAGCCGAGCCCACCCTGTTGGTGGGTGTGGTCGCGAAAAGCGGTTCGATCGGACTTCCGCGGAGAGCCCCGCCATGCGCCTTTCTTCTCTCGTCGGTCTTTTTGTTCTCGCCTCGCTTCTCGCCGCTCCGTCGTTCGCAGTCTGCCCCGGCATCGCCAGTTGCCCGGCCTACGCGGGCTGTCCGTCCGACGCCAAGGGGGTGCATCCGCCGGATTCGATCCAGTCGGTCATCGTCGGCGCTCCCGCGGAGGGACTCACCCTGTGCCTCGGTCCGGGCACCTATTTCGGGACGATCGACTTTCTGGGCAAGCCGATCCGCTTGGTTTCGAGCGGCGGGCCGGCGGTGACGATCCTGGACGGCGGAGGTTCGGGGCCGGTCGTCCGGTTCGTGTCGGGCGAAGGTTCGAACAGCATTCTCGAGGGTGTCACGATCCAGAACGGCGCGTTCGTCGGCAACGGAGCGGGAGTCTCCATCAATGATGCGTCCCCAACGATCCGCAACGTCGTCCTGCGGAACAACCACGCCATCGGAACTTATGCTCGCGGCGGCGCCATGAGCGTCGGCGGTGCCAAGTCGCGGCCGCTGATCACCTGCGCGCAGATCCTCGACAACGACGCCGACTACGCCGGCGGCGGCCTCTACAGCGGCTACTCGGCGGATCCCTACGTGCGCTCGAGCCTGATCTCCGGCAACAGCGCAGACTACGGCGGCGGCATCGCCATCGGCTACAGCGGCCGCCTCGACCTCGGTTGGACCGAGATCTCGAACAACGGAGCCTTCGACGGCGGCGGCCTGCACTCGGGAGTGGCGTACGGCAACGTGCTGGCGCGGCAGGTCTGGTTCAAGGGCAACTTCGCCAGCGGCTCCGGCGGCGCCATGTGGGTACCGGCGGGCTTCGCCGAGGTCGTCAACGCCACCTTCGACGGCAACTCGGCCAGTGCCGGCGGGGCTCTCGCCGCGGGCTTCGGCAGCCTGGTGAGTGTCAGTGGTTCGTTGTTCGTGCGCAATACGACCACGGGAGGGGGCGCGGCGTTGATCGACACGGGTGGCGCCAATACCTCGGTCGTCAACCACTACAACGGCTTCTTCGCCAACGCCGGCGGTCACCACGCCAACACCTACGGGACCCTCGGATTGCTGACGCTGCCGTCTTTCGGGACTTCCTGTTGCCCCACCACCGCCGCGGAGGGCCTGGACGCCGGCATTCCCGACCTTCACTTCAACGACCCCGATGGCACGCGAAACGATCTCGGAGCCTGCGGCGGAGCTGCGCTGTCGGTGTTCGGTCCGATGAACTGAGGGGGTCCGTTCGCGCCACCAACGTGTCCTCACGGACGAGAGCATCGCTTACACGGTGACCGAGCGCGGGGCCTGCGCCAAGGCACCCCCTCCCAACCCCGGCCGGGACGAGCCCGGCCGCTGCCCGTGAGCTCCCTCTCATCGGACTGTCCTTCTCGTTCGCCTTCCTCCCCTGACCGAGGGGTGATAGAACCCGCTCACCTATGAGTGAAGACCGTTTCCACGCCGTCTCGCCCTTCACGCCGCAGGGGGACCAACCCGAGGCCATCCGCCAGCTGGTCGAAGGGCTCGAGCGGGGCGACAAGGAGCAGGTGCTGCTGGGCGTCACCGGCTCGGGCAAGACCTTCACGATGGCCAAGGTCGTCGAGGCGATCAACCGTCCGACGCTGGTCCTGTCCCACAACAAGACGCTGGCGGCCCAGCTGTTCCAGGAGTTCCGGAGCTTCTTCCCCGAGAACGCGGTGGAGTATTTCGTCTCCTACTATGACTACTATCAACCCGAGGCCTACGTCCCCCAGAGCGACACCTACATCGAGAAGGAATCGACGATCAACGAGGAGATCGACCGCCTGCGCCTGCGCGCCACCAAGGCGCTGTTCGAGCGGCGGGACGTGTTGATCGTGGCCTCGGTGTCCTGCATCTACGGCCTCGGCTCGCCAGAGGCCTTCTACGGCATGCTCCAGTTCTTCCAGAAGGGGGACGACGAGGGCCTCGACCCGGCCCTGGGCCGCCTCGTTGGCATGCAGTACCAGAGGACCAACATGGACCTCCATCCGGGCTCGTTCCGGGTTCGCGGCGATGTGCTCGAGATCCTGCCCGCCTACGAAGAGATCGGCATCCGCGTCGAGTACTTCGGCGACGAGATCGAGCGGATCTGCCGCTTCGATCCCCTGCGCGGCGAAATTCTGCGCGAGGTGGAGAAGGTGGCGGTCTACCCGCGCACCCACTACGTCACGCCCAAGGATCGGCTCCTCCGGGCGATGGACTCGATCGAGATCGAGCTCGGCGAGCGTCTCGCCGAGCTGAATGACACGGGCAAGCTGCTCGAGCTCCAGCGCCTCGAGCAACGCACCCGGTTCGACCTCGAGATGCTGCGCGAGGTCGGCTACTGCCACGGCATCGAGAACTACTCGCGCCACCTCTCGGGCCGGGCCCCGGGCGAGGCGCCGCCGACGCTCTTCGACTACCTGCCCGACGACTTCCTGCTGATCGTGGACGAAAGCCACCAGTCGATTCCCCAGGTGCGCGGCATGTTCCACGGCGACCGCTCGCGCAAGCAGACGCTCGTCGACTACGGCTTCCGCCTGCCCTCTGCCCTCGACAACCGGCCCCTGACCTTCGAGGAGTTCGACGTCCGAGTCGGCCAGCGGGTCTACGTCTCGGCCACGCCGGCCCCGTTCGAGCTGGACCGGTCCGGCGGGGTGGTGGTCGAGCAGCTGATCCGTCCCACCGGGCTGCTCGATCCGGTGATCGAGCGCCGGCCCGCCCAAGGCCAGGTGGACGACCTGGTGGGGGAGATCCGCAAGACCGTGGCGCAGAAGGAGCGGGTGCTGGTGACGGTGCTCACCAAACGCATGGCCGAGGAGCTGACCCAGTACCTGACAGAGCTGTCGATGCGCGTGCGCTATCTCCACTCGGACATCGAAACGCTCGAGCGCGTGGAGACGATCACGGCGCTCCGCCGCGGCGAGTTCGACGTGCTGGTAGGCATCAACCTCCTTCGCGAGGGCTTGGATCTACCCGAGGTCTCGCTGATCGCGGTGCTCGACGCGGACAAGGAAGGTTTCCTGCGCAGCGAGACGTCGCTGATCCAGACCGCCGGCCGCGCCGCCCGCAACGTGAACGGCCGGGTGATCTTCTACGCCGACCGCGAGACCGGCTCCATGGCCCGCGCCATGGACGAAACCGCGCGCCGGCGGGTCACCCAGCACGCCTACAACCAAGAGCACGGCATCGAGCCCCAGACGATCCTGAAGGACATCCACAGCCCGCTCGTGGCCCTGTCCAACCTCGACTACTACGAAACCGGCCCCCTACGCCTCCTGGAAGTCGCCGAGCGCTCCGAAGTCCCCATCGCAGATCGGATCAAAGAGCTCGAAAAGGCAATGCGCGCCGCCAGCAAACGCCTGGAGTTCGAAGAGGCCGCGATGCTGCGGGACAAGTTGAAGGAGCTGCGGGAGCTGCAGGTGTACGCGGGGTGAGGGGGTGGGGAATTTGACCGAACCGAACTTCGCGGAAAGATTACGCCCCCCTTGCGCCCCACTCTATCTTGTGCTCTAGTGCATTGCTAAGCCCAAGCGGTTGTGCTTGGTCGAGTCGGTAGGTGCCAAGAGAGGAGTGGAAGTGAGAATCAACTTTGCCCATCTGCGCGAGCGTTCGACCACAGGAAACCCAATCGACTTCGCGGTCTTCGCAGCGCGCGCGACCTCGGGAACGCAACAGGGAAAAGCCAATGTTCTGGCCGAGCTCACGCTCAAGGCTCGTAACGCGGGATACAAGGTGGACCAGTCGGCGCTCGCCTTCGAGGAGAACGGCAGGAACTGCTTCTACGGTGACAAGCCTCTAGTTGAGTACCTGTCGAGGTGCGGAGTGCCGCGTTGGACTCATTGGATCGACGCCTAGCAGCCCACAAGAACTTCGCCCTCGCCGCCACGGCCGGGCTTGTCCCGGCCGTCGACGGGCCCGCGGGCGAGGCGGCCCAAGAGCAACACGATGGCGCGTCGGACGCGCCGAATCATCTCCCGGAGCGCGTAACACTGGGTCACCGAGATGTCGTGACAACAGATCCGGTCGCGATCCCGAAACTACATCACCCGCACGAGGTCCGAAAGGGGTCCGGTGCAGTTCCGTGGCGTCGCGGTCGAGGGTGGGGTCGGTGGCGGTCATAGTTGGCGAGGAGGCCGAGGAGCGGTTTCTCGGCCTCCTTCGAAAAGGGCCTCTCCAAGTTCATTCCCAGTGTTTTGGATGGGGGCGACACACGAAGAGAGCCTGGTACTCGCTGCCTCCCAAACCGCCTGAACAATGGATATTGCTACCACTGCACCAGAAGCTCGCCCCACAAAGCCTGGCTGGTTGACCTTCTCGGGTCATCCGAGTGACGACGATTGCTCCGTCAGAGGCGGACTCGGCTTCCGATGACTGGACGTGGGAGATCACTACGAACTCAGTTCCGACCTCCAGTTTCGCAACCGAACCGTGCTTCAGAATCGCTCTCCCCATGACCACTTGGGCCTCGTCGAGCCTCGAGAAGCGGTTCTCAAGCTGCGTAGAGCTAGCTCTAAAAGTAGAAATCAGATCCGCGACTGAGTGTTCCAGAGCCGCAATCTGCGGTTCAACCCATGCCTTGATGAGGTTCTCGCGTTCCTCTAAGCGAGTCGCGAACTTCGTTTCGACTTCGTCTCTGAGCGCGGCAATTTCTGCGAGGCAGTTGCAGTCGGACATTGTTTCCCCTCAAGCTTGTTTGTTTTCTTCGCTTGTCTCAGACAATAGCAGGAAGAGAAGCCGAACGACGACGGCGCCCCCGGCGGCGTCACCTGTTGGGTAGGGGGCTATACTCAAGCAGCCATGATGAGACCCGAGATTCCCTGCGTCGACCTCAAATGCCGGATCAATCGGCTGCCGGAACAGCTCTTACGCGGAGAACCGGCAGTTGATCAGGCACTCCAGAATTTGGAGAGCTGGGCACGCTCGACTCCTTCCGCCGTCGAACCTCCCGCGGTTCGGTTTGGCAACGAAGTGGACTGGCGGGCTTGGGTCACTTCCTTCTACGGGGTCTTCGAAGACGACTTGTTCGAACGGGTCGATCAAGGCACCTTCGAGGAGCGCGAGTCCTTCGAATGACGGTCCAGCTCGATAGCGGCAGAGCCTGAAGCGTGGTGTATCCGTGCCCTCCACCCGCGTCGAAGAGAAAGTCCGCGAAGCCCCCGACCGGCCGGGGATCTACGTCTTTCGGGACGGTCGGGGCAAGCCGCTCTACGTCGGCAAGGCGATCTCGTTACGCAAGCGCGCGGCGTCCTATCTTTCGCGGGACCATGAGCCGCGGCTGGAACTGATGCTCCACGAGGCCGAGGACTTCGATTGGCTCGTGACCGATACCGCGTCGGAAGCGCTGCTGCTCGAAAACAACTGGATCAAGACCCACCGGCCCCGCTACAACATCCTGCTGCGGGACGACAAAACCTACCCGTACTTGAAGCTCACGGCGGACCCATGGCCCCGCCTCGCATTCACCCGCCGCATCCGCAACGACGGCGCCAAGTATTTCGGGCCGTTCATCCCCGGCGGACGGGCGCGGAAGGCGATCAAGCTGGTCCAGAAGCTCTTCCAGGTGCGGGTTTGCAAGATCGAGATCGACGGCCGGCTGCCGCGACCCTGCCTCTACCACCCCATGCACCGGTGCCTCGGCCCCTGCGTCGCCGGGCTGACCACCGAGGCCAGCTACGCCGAGGCGGTCGCCGAAGCGGCCCTCTTTCTGGACGGTCGCACCGACCGCCTGCTGAAGCGACTCAAGGAGCGCATGGGCGAGGCCGCGGAGACGCTCGAGTTCGAGGAGGCGGCGCGATTGCGGGACCTGATCGTCGAAGTCGAGGGGCTGACCGAGCGGCGCAAGCTCTCGTCGGTCGAGGGCGAGGACGTGGACGTCTACGGCGTGTTCCAGGGAGCCGGCAACGCCGCCCTCGCCATTCTGGTCATGCGCGGCGGCCAGGTGCTCGATCGCCGGGAGCTGTTCTGGGAGGGCGTCGGGGACGTCACGGACGAGGCGCTCCTGTCTGCCGTGGTGCCCCAGGTCTACGACCGGACGACCTTCATTCCCAAGGAGATCCACCTGCCCGCGCCGATCGACGGCGAGGACCCGCTGGTCGACTGGCTTTCCGAGCGCAAGGGCGAGCGGGTCTACCTGCGGATGCCGTCCCGCGGCTTGAAGGCGGACCGGGTGGAGCTCGCCAAGCACAACGCCGAGATGGCCTGGCGGCGGCGCTTCCGCCATGGCGGCGCCTTCTCGCCCGGGGCCGACGCCCTGCGCCGGCATCTCGATTTGATCGACCCCCCGCGGCGCATCGAGGGCTTCGACATCTCGACCTTCCAGGGCGGGGAAACCGTGGCCTCGATGGTGGTCTGGGAGGAGGGCAAGATGCGCAAGGGCGACTATCGCAGCTTCAACATCAAGGACCTCCCGAACGGCCAGGCGGACGACTTCTACTCCATGCACCAGGCGGTCTTCCGCCGCTACCAGCGCCAGCTCGAGGAAACCGGCGAGCTGCCGGACTTGATTCTGATCGACGGCGGCCGGGGCCAGCTGAACGCGGCGCTCCAGGCCCTCGCCGAGCTGGGGGTGGAGGAGACGCCGATCGTCGGCCTGGCCAAGCGCGAGGAGGAGATCTACCGCCCCGAGCGCCCCGAGCCCCTGCGCCTGAAACGCGACGACGCGGGACTCCAGCTCCTCCAGCAAATCCGCGACGAATCCCACCGCTTCGCCGTCGACCGCCACCGCCGGCGCCGCAAGGCGCGGACCCTGGTCAGCAAGCTCGACCAGCTCGCCGGCATCGGCCCCACTCGCCGCCGGATGCTCCTGACCCGCTTCGGCAGCCTCGAAGGTGTGCGTCAGGCGACGGTTCAGGAGCTGCAAGCGGCCCTGGGGCCGGCGACGGGGGCAAGCGTCTACGCGGCCCTGCGGCCGAGCGAATCAACCGACGACGCCAGCCTCACCGCGACGGGCCAATGAACCGAGCGATGCCGGGTTTCGCGGATTGAAGAGCGTCGAGTAGATCGGGGACGAGCAGTCTGAGGTCAGCGAGTCGATTGGTCCGTGCCTGAAGGACGAGAACGGCGATGGGGAAAGTCACGAGGTTCTGTTGAAAGGACAGGTTGCGGTCGACGGTCAGGAAGACATCGAACTCACGCGCCGCGAGAGCGAGCAGCTCGCCGTTCTTGATGGTTTGCCAGCCCATTTGTCGGGCGGTCTTGAGGTCATGACCGACGATGTCCCGGGACAGACGCCAGTCGACGCACTCATCGATCAGAATCCTCACGATGCTTTGGCGACGAGCAGGTTCTTGGCGTCTTCCAGAAACGCGATCACCTGTTCGCGGGTGACCGACGGAAAGCCCTCGAGAAAATCGTCCAGCGTCTCTCCGGCTTCCAGGTAGTCGAGCACCGTCTGGATCGGCACTCGGGTTCCGGCGAAGACGGGCGTTCCACCCATCACCTCCGGGCTGCAGGATAGGTTCGACGGACGTGTCATAGAGAAAGGCTAGCTCCGTTCGCGAGTTGGAGCAACCTCGGCCCCACCTTCGCCTTGCCACCCCCACCTGTTCGGGAGACAATGGCGCCGCTCCGGCGTCACGCCACCACACGACATCCATGACCGAACCCACCAACGTCATTCTCGGCGCCGGCTTGGCCGGCTTGACCGCGGCCTACACGCTGCAGCAGGCGGGGGAGCGGGGCTGGCGGATCTTCGAGCGGGAGTCGCGGGTGGGAGGGCTGGCGCGGTCCCAGGAGATCGACGGGTACCTGTTCGACTATGGACCGCACATTCTCTTCACGATCGACAAAGATATGGAAGCGCTGATCCGCGATTGCCTGGGGAACAACTTCCACGCGCAGGAGCGCGAGGCCTGGATCTACCACCACGGCCCCGGGATCTACACCCGGTTTCCGTTCCAGGCCCACCTGTTCGGCCTGCCGATTCCGGTCGTCAAGGACTGCGTGGTCGGTCTGGTGCGGGCGGTGGAGGCCCAGGCGCGGGGCGAGTTCCAGCCGAAGAACTACGAGGAATGGATGCGGGGTTTCTTCGGTCACGGCATCGCCGATCACCTGATGATCCCGTACGCCCGGAAGATCTGGAAGGTCGAGCCCGCGACCATGGATTTCAACTGGATCGGCCGTCGGGTACCGACTCCGGACGTCGAGCGCATCGTCGCCGGCGCCCTCACCGACGACGTCGAGCAGGTGGGGGCCACGAGCCACTTCTGGTACCCGAAGCGGGGTGGTATCGAGCCCTTGCCCCAGAACCTGGGCCGGCGAGTCGAGGGTGTCGAGCTGGGCAGGAAGATGCTGCGGATCGAGTTGCCCGAGCGCCGCCTAGTGTTCGAAGACGGCGACGTGGTGGCCTTCGACGAGCTGATCTACACCCTGCCGCTGCCGCTCGTACCCCGATACTTCACGGGCGTCCCGGAGGCCGTTCTCGAGGCCTGCCGAGGCCTGCGGTACCAGGGGATCTACTGCATCAATCTCGGGATCGACCGCGAACGGATCTCGGACAAGCACTGGGTCTACTTCTACGAAGAGCCCTTCCCGTTCCACCGGCTGTCGTTCCCGGCCAATTTCAGCACCGCCACGGTGCCGCCGGGCAAGAGCTCGATCTCGACCGAGGTGGCCTTCTCCGAGGACATGCCCCTCGACGAGGAGACGGCAGTGGAGCAGACGCTCGCGGCTCTGCGGCTGGCCGGCATCTTGCGCGACGACGATCGAATCGAGCTCGTGCACACCGAGCGGATCTACCCGGCCTATGTGATCTACGACCTCGACCACGGCCGCCACGTCGAGACCATCCGCGGCTGGCTCGAGAGCCAGCGGATCTGGACCGCGGGGCGCTTCGGCGAGTGGCAGTACCACAACATGGACCACTCCATGCGCAGCGGCAAGAAGGCCGCCGAGACCATCCTGGCGACCCGCGAGGCGGCACGATGACTTCCGAGCCCGACGTCGACGTCACCGTCCTGGTGCCGGTGCTCGACGAGGTCGACAGCGTGGCCGAGCTCTGCCGGCGGGTCGCGGCGACGCTGGAGGCGGCTGGGCGCAGCTTCGAGCTGCTCTTCGTGGACGACGGCTCGAAGGACGGCACGCCGGAGCGGATCAAAGCGGTCCATGCCACGGATTCGCGGGTCAAGCTCGTTCGCCTGCGCCGGAACTTCGGCAAAGCGGCGGCCCTGTCAGCGGGTTTCGACCATTGCCGCGGGCACATCGTCATCACCATGGACGGGGATCTCCAGGATCTGCCGGAGGAGATCCCGCGCTTCCTGGCCGCCCTCGAAGCGGGGCCCTACGACCTCGTCTCCGGCTGGAAACGCAAGCGCCACGATCCGATCGGTAAGCGCTGGCCCTCGAAGCTGTTCAACTGGGTCACCCGCCACGTGGCGAGCGTGCCGCTCCACGACTTCAACTGCGGTTTCAAGGCCTACCGCCGCGAGGTGTTGGGGGAGGTCGCGGTCTACGGCGAGCTGCACCGCTACATTCCGGTCCTGGCCAGCCGACGGGGATTCTCGGTGGGGGAGATCGAAGTCGAGCACTCGCCGCGTCGCCACGGGGTGTCGAAATACGGCTGGGATCGACTTTACAAGGGACTGCTCGACCTGATCACGGTGCTGTTCATCACCCGCTACACCCGCCGCCCGCTTCATCTGTTCGGCGCCGTGGGACTGACCTTCCTGACCGGCGGGCTCGGGATCAACGCCTACCTGGCGATCCTGTGGCTGGACGGCGAGTCGCTTTCGGACCGCCCGCTGCTGTTGTTCGGGGTTCTCTTGATGCTGGTCGGCATCCAGGTCCTGACCACCGGCCTGCTGGGGGAAATGCTGACGTTCAAGACGTTCCAGCGCCGCGACAGCTATTCGGTCCGAGAGTTTCTTGGCTGAGGGGTGCCGGCACCAAGGGCGGGTCATAGACCCGCCCTCCGACGTGCAAGAGAATTGGTGCGGCTGGGAGGATTCGAACCCCCGACCGTGAGCTTAGGACGCTCCCGCTCTGTCCACCTGAGCTACAGCCGCAACGGAGGGGATTCTAACCCGGCGGGGTGGAGAAGAGGTGGCCGGCCGCGAACCCGCGCATTTTCGCGCTTCGCGACCGGCCATTCGTGCCGATCAAAACTCGAAGGGCGGGGAGTCGGCCCCCGCCCCTGAAGTTCTCAACCTTCGCTGGCTTCCAGCTCGGAACTCCGGCCGGCCTCGCCGAGCAGCGAGCGGATCTGCTCCTCGAGGAGGGCCTGGGAGCGTTCGAGCATCGCGATGCGCTCGGTCAGGGCGGCCATTTCAGCCAGCACCGTGGGCGTCGCGATCTTGTTCTTGGGCGGACGACCCCGCCGGCTCTCCTTGCGGATCTGCCGGAAGACCTCGACGGCCTCGGGCGGGAACCGGCGGTTGCGGCCGGTCCCGTGGTGGGGTATGCGCTTGCCGTTGTGGGCCGCGTAGCGGGCGATGGTCGGATAGGCGACCCCGGTGATTTCGCTGATCTCGCGCAGGGTCATGAGCTTGAGCGTGGGTGCGGCGGGCCTTGCTTCTTCGCCAGCGGCACTCGGCTTGGGGGGCAGGCGACGGCCCACCGGAGGCGGCACGTCCCGCTTCTGCCGGGTCAGGGACAGCAATCCGAGGCGGCGACCGCGCTGCGGCACGCTCGGATTCTCTTCGGCGTGGATCTCGAGGAAGGCGGCGACGGCGGCTTCGGGGAAGCGCTGCTGGCTGCCCGAGCCGGTGGACGGGACCCGCTTCGGCTGCTCGCGCTTGTAGCGGAGCAGGGTCGGCATGGGGATGCCCGTGGCGCGGGAGACCTCCCGCAGAGTGAGGCTCCGCTCATCCGCGGAGCGCCCCCGGCGAGGACCGGAAACACTGGGATCGTCTTTCATACCCTGTAGCTCCTCTTCAATCGATAGTGAAACATTTGGGAAACAGAACGGCACGTGACTATTATCAGAAAAAGCGCTTTGGCTTGTCAACCAGCGATCACGGCCTTGAAGCTATCTCTTCCCGTTCCGAAAAGGAAGTCCGATCATGAGAAAGCCCCGCGAGAGGGGCCGGCATGCCGGCCCGCCCGCGCGGGGCTATGCTCACGTCGAGGGTATGCTCGGCCGCTTCAACGCTCGTCGTTCCAAGTTTGCCGCGCGCTGTCGCGCAGGCGCTTGCGCAAGCTGTTGGACACCAATCCGGCGTCCCGGAACTCGTCGATGGAGTGATTGATGCAGCTCTCCCATTCGCCGCGGTTGCGCGCGGTCTCGTAGTTGCACTCGAGGGTCGGGATGGTCAGGTGCTCGCCGGCCTCCACGTCGTAGAGCCGGAACTTGTAGCCCTCCGGGAACGTGAAGTCCGCCGTACCCTGGGTCGCGGTGCCGAGACCGAAGGTGAGGACGGGGCTGTTCTGCGAGGCGAAGCTCTCGCCGCCTACGACGGTGCGCAGGGAAGTCGGCAGGCCTTCGGGGGTGAACCGCACGATGGTGCCGAAGCCGTTGCGGTTGATCCCGCCAAAGTCGTCGTCGTCATCGTCGTCATCGTCGTCGTCATCGCCATCGTGGCGGTGGTGGTCGTCGTCATCGAGGCCGGCACTACCGACCACCGCGAACTGGACCGAACCGTTGCCGTTGCCGCCGCTGTTGATCTCGACCGACAGGTCGCCTTCACCGTAGGTCGGGCCGACCCAGGTGAAGAAGTTCGGCGTCAGCAGCGTGGTGAAGTTCACCTGGACCCTGGCGATCGGGTCGAACTCCGAGCCCACGTCGCCGACGATGAGGGTGTAGGGCAGGTAGCGGTTGTCCGGCACCCACTTGGTAGAAGCCACCGACACGATGTCGTCGAAGCCGTCCTGGTTCAGGTCGGCCACCACCACGCCCTCGCCGATCCGCGGGCGGTGATCGCGCAGCACGGCCGAACCGTCGTAGTGGAAGTCGGCGCTGCACAGGCCGGTGTTCTGGATCACGGCACCCGGGTTGTCGGCCGCAGTGGCCTGAAAATTGTCGCCGCCGCCGTGGTAGATGAAGTCGGTGTCGGCGTCGTTGTCGTAGTCGATGGCGACCATGCCCCAGCCGAAGGGCGTGCGCAGCATGCCGCCGGCGCCGTTGGTGGTGAAGGTGCCGCCCGGCTGTTGCAGGAAGGCGGAAGTCGGGGCGGACGGGAAGCCCATGTAGTCGCCCACGTTGGAGGCCGAGAAGTCCATCAGGCCGTTGCAGTCGTAGTCGGCGAAGGCGAGGCCCATCCAGCCGCCCTCGACCGCCAGCCCGATCTGGTCCGTGACCTCGGTGAAGAAGCCGGTGCCGTCGTTGCGGAACAGCCGGTTCCAGCCCCGCGAATCTTCTGGGAAGCGGCTGGGCGTGCCCTGCATGTCGGCGTTCAGGATGTCCTGGTCACCGTCGGCGTCGATGTCGACGAGGGTCACGACCCAGGTCCAGGCGCCGTTGGGCCGATAGATGACGTTCTGGATCCCGGAGCTGGCCGAGATGTCCTCGAAGTGCCCGTGGCCTCGGTTCCGGAACAGCTTGTTGTGACGCAGGCCGGTCGAGTCGCCGGGGAGGAAGGTCTGGTTGCGGTTGTTCCAGTCGTTCAGGTTGACCGCGATCGCAAGGTCGATCCGGCCGTCGTTGTCCACATCGCCGAAAGAGCAGCCCACGGTGACATCGCCGTTGGGGCCGAGGCCCGACGCGGCGGTGATGTCCCGGAAGGTGCCGTCTCCGCGGTTCTCGTAAAGGAGGTGCTCGTGCTTGGCGGCGGTAAGGAAGAGATCATCGTCGCCGTCGTTGTCGATGTCGCCGTAGCAGACGCCGTTGGTGTCCTGGGCGGTGGCTTCGACTCCCGCCGTCGCGGCCCGGTCGATGAAGGTCACCTGTCCGGATTCCTCGAACTGATTCTGCAACAGCGCGTTGGCGCGACCGGGGCCGTTGGCCACGTAGAGGTCGATGTCGCCGTCCCGGTCGTAGTCGAAGGCGACCAGACCGGGCGAGCCGAACTGCTTGGTCGAGCTGGCGACCTGGGCGTTGGGGAAGAAGTTCGGCCGGGGGGGGAAGGGGATCGGGGTGTTGCGCGCCGCGTCGAAGGTGGCGATGCGGTCGGGCGAATGGGCGTGCGAGTAGGTGACACCGGCTCCTCCGTTGAGCGCGATGTCGGTGAAGGTGACGCCTCCGTCGCCGAGGGCCGGCAGGCTGCCGGCGGCGAAAAGGGCGAAGGCGATGAGCGATCGATTCGAGAGACAGGCTCGCATGCTTCTTTTCCTCCCTGGTGTTTCTGGATAAGGCTCAGAACTGGTCCGCCCCCGCGAGCGGGACCCGGGAGTTGACGGCCTCCGGTCCTATGAGTGACTCCGATCGAAAGAAAGGGGACAAGAAATCGGTACGACGGCGGGGAGCGAAGGACGGCTGAATCGAAGTCCAGACGGGCCTCGGGAGGAAGAAGCGACGGCTCTTGTCCCGGGCACATCGCCGCGGTGCACCTCAGATTCCGAGACGTCGTGCCTCCCCGCGGCAGGGGTGTACCCGAGCACGGCGAGGAGGCCCCCGCTCGTGCTGATCCGGAAACTCGACCCTTCCACCTTCTTCAACGCCTACAACGTCGACCTCCAGCTGCTCTACCCCTGGGAGGGAGTGGCCGAGCCTCCGTTCGGCGCCGCCTGGGCCGTCCTGCGCCCGGGCGAGTCGACCAAGCCCCACGCCCACCAGGAGTTCGAGACGTTCTTCGTGTTCCGGGGCAGCGGTCGGATGTCGATCGGGGGCGAGGTGGCCGAGCTCGAAGCCGGCAACGTCACCTTCCATCGGCCCTTCGACAACCACACCTTGACCAACACGGGGGAAGAGAACCTGCTCTTCCTGACCGTGTGGTGGGAAGACAAGGAACGCTGGATCGAGGCCAAGGCGGTGGCGGAGAGCACGGCGGCGTCGCGCCCCTCGCGCAGTCTGGTCACCGCGGCTCCGCCGACGCCGAATGGGGATCTCCACCTCGGCCATCTGGCCGGACCGTACCTCTCGGGCGACATCCACGCCCGCTACCTGCGCCTGCGCGGAGTCGACGCCCATTTCATCTGCGGCAGCGACGACAACTCCATCTACACCAAGACCCGCGGCCTGGAGCTCGGGATGGGGCCGCAGGCGGCCGCCGACCACTTCGGCGAGGCTTGCCGGGAGACCCTCGAGAAGGCGGGCATCGCGCTGGCGGCCTTCCCGCGACCGAACGCCTCGCCGTTCCACGTTCCCGCGGTCCAGGAGTTCTTCCGGCGATTGTTCAACGGGGGCCACTTCGAGGTGGTCGAGCGGCAGCTGCCGCACGATCCGGAGACCGGCGAGTATCTCTTCGAGTCCGGCCTCAAAGGCCGATGCCCGCATTGCGGCTCGGTCATGGTGGGCTCCACCTGCGAGGACTGCGGCCGAGTCAACGACGGCTGGAATCTCGTCGACCCCGTAAGCCTGGTGTCGGGCCGGCCGCCGGTCTGGAAGCCCATGCGGCGGCTGGAATTCCCCTTGAGTCGGTGGGCCGGCGCGCTCTCCGAGTACTACCGGCGGGTGTCGATGGCGCCCCACGTCCGCGCGCTGGTCGAGGGCCTGCTGGCCGACGGGTTGCCCAACGTGGCCGTGACCCATCGGACCGACTGGGGCATCGAGGTTCCGGTGCCCGGCTGGGAGGATCAGCGGATTTACGTCTGGCTCGAGATGGCGCCTCGCTACTCCTCCTACGCCCGCCACGTGAACGAGGTCTCGGGGGCGTCGGGGGAGGGCTGGGAGCGGTTCTGGCGCTCGCCGGAGGCCGAGGTGGTGCAGTTCTTCGGCTTCGACAACAGCTTCTATTACGCGGCGCTCCTGCCCGCGCTGTTTCTCGCCTACGACGCCGAGATCCGGCTGCCCAAGGCGTTCGTCACCAACGAGTTCTACTACCTCGACGGCCAGAAGTTCTCGACCAGCCGCAACCACCGGATCCTCGGTCGCGAGCTGGCCGGCAAGGCCCCGCGGGACGCCGTGCGGTACTACCTGGCGGCGACCTGTCCGGAGCGGGAGGAGACCAACTTCACCCTCGCCGGGTTCCACGACGCCGCGCGTCGGGAGCTTCTGGGCAGCTGGGAGGTGTGGATGCACGACCTCGCAGAGCGCCTCGCGGCCCGCTGGCAGAACACCGTGCCCTCGACCGGAGACTGGACCGAGGACCACCGGCGCTTCTATCACCGGCTGCGAGAGCTCTCCGCCGAGGCGGCGGCGGCCTACGAGGCCGCGGGCTTCTCGCCCCAGCGAGCCACCCGAGCGATGGACACGCTGGTCCGCGAGGCGCGTCGCTTCGGCCAAGGCGAGAAGCACTGGCAGGGCGTCGCCACCCGCACCGAGGAGAATCGTACGGGGATCGCGCTGGAAGTCCTGGCGCTCAAGGTGCTCGGCCAGATCGCCGCGCCGATCCTGCCCGAGCTCGCCGAGCGTCTCTGGCGTGCGCTCGGCCAGGCGACCGGTCCGGGTGCTGGCCAGTGGGAGGAAACGCTCGAGTGGGTCCCCTCGGGCACCCTCGTCCAGGGGCTCGAAAAGCCGCTCTTCCCGGGCCTGGCGGACTACCTGGCAGCGACCGATGGCTGATGTCCCCCTTCCTCGCGGGGGTCGCACTCTAGAACTGGGCGGAGGGCGCGGAACCTCCTGCAAGCACTCATGTAACACGAAACTGAGGGGCCCGACCTCAGCTTTCCCTTGTCCTTCGGGTGGAGATGGAAATGAACGAGAACACCCTCGAACCGATGCAGTTCGATGAAGCCTCCTGGGGCTACCAGTTGATCGTCGATTGCTTCGGCTGTGGCGAGCAGGTCTGTTGCGATCTCGACCGAGGCTACGAGTTCCTCGATCAGATCTGTGCCTTCCTCCACATGACCAAGCAGACCCAGCCCTACATCTTCAAGACCTGCGATCGCACCTTTCCAGGCAAGCCCGGCTACTCCGGATGGGTGCCGATCATCGAAAGCGGCATCCAGATCCACACCTCGTCGAACAACCGCTTCATCAGCGTCGATGTCTACTCCTGCAAGACCTTCGACGCCCAGAAGGTGGTCGATTTCGTGAAGCAGTTCTTCGATCCTCGGGTAGTCGAAACGCAGTTCTTCCACCGCGGTCGCAACTACCTCAAGCGCTCCTTCGGTCAGGAAGAAGTCCTCTCCGAGGCGGTCTGAGGCACGCTCAAAGCCGCCGGGCCGAGACCAGCTCCCACGCTCCCGTGACCTCCATTCCGTCCGCAGGGAGAGCCGAAAGGCGCTCTTCGCGGGCGTTGCGACCTCCGCGGTAGGTGGTGGCCGCGAGGTCGCGCAGGGCCTCGGGGCCGAGGATCGTCCGGTGGCGGACGATCCGGCGGTCGAGGATCTCGAAGGCACCGGGGACGCTTTCCAACTCGGTGTGGACGGTGGCGAAGCGGTACCGGGCGTCGTCGCCGCCGAGCAAGTTGGCGCGGAGCTCGGCGAGGTCGTCGGGGGCGGGCACGACGATCACGAGGTGGCCACCGGTTCGAAGGACCCGGGCGAGCTCGGCGACGGGCCGGCGCGCGGTGATCGAGAGGGCGACTTCGACCGATGAGTCCTGCAGCGACAAGCCGCGATCGGCGTTGGTGACGATCCAGGTGAGTTCCGGGTGGGACCGGGCCGCGAGGTCGATGGCGGAGGTCGAGAGGTCGACGCCGATGCCGGTGGTCTGGGGGAAGCGGGAGCAAAGGGCCGCGAGGTGAGAGCCCTCGCCGCAACCGACGTCGAGGAGGGTGCCGGGACCCCCGGGAGCGGCGGGACGTCGTGCCTGCGGTGCTCGAACCAACTCCCGGAGGTCTGCGCTCCTCGCCCCGACGTCGCCGCCGCTCCCGACCCCCGGCGAGTTTCGAGTCCTGGAGCCCTCGGAGTGAGGTTGGGGCACGGTGTGCCGTGCCCCAGGACCGCTGGCCAAGAGGGTCTCGACCAACGCGTCGGTCAGGGGCCCGAAGAACCTGTGCTCGAACAGCCGGCGGCGGGCGGCCACGACTTCCTTCGAGTCGCCAGCCGCGAGGGACCGCCGATCCTGGGGCTGGAGCAGATTCCAGTACCCCGACTTCGCCCGGTCGAAGCCGTGTCCGCGCGGGCAGGCCGCGGCGCGCTCGCCGAGCGCCAGCGGCTCGCCGCACCCGCGGACCGGGCAACGAATCAAAGAATATCCCCGGCCGCCGCGTTCATCCGCGCCACGGTCCAACGGATGCCCCAGGAAAGAAACGGCTCCGGGGGCTGGCGAGCGGGGGCGGGGAGCAAGGCGAAATCGCGGGCGATCTCGGACTCCGCCCCGAACAGGCTCTCGGCCAGCCCCATGCCGGCCGCGGTGCCGAGGGCGAGGCCGGCGCCGGTGTAGCCGGCGGCGGCCGCGAGCCCCGGGGCGATTTCGCCGAAGAACGGGCTGCGCCGTGGCGTAGCGCCCATGATTCCGCTCCAGGAGTGGGCGAAGGGGACGTGGGCGATCTGCGGGAAGCGGGCCACGAGAGCTCGACGGTGGGCCACGATGGCGCGCTCAAGGACCGGCTCGGGGACCTGAAGACTGCGCGAGTAGTAGGCACTGTTGCGGATCAGCAGGCGCTGGTCGCGGGTGCGACGGACCGAGGAGCCCATCGGGTCCTGGGCCAGCACACCCCATTGCCGCTCGCCGCCGAGGGCCGCCTGCTCGTCCTCGGTCAGGGGCCGGGTCAGGCTGCCGAAAGTGATCAGGGGGAAGAGCTGGCGGCCAAGGATGCCGAAGCGCGGTGCGCCGCCGTTGACCGCCACGATCACCCGCGGCGCCTGGACGCTCCCGCGCGGGGTCCTCACCCGCCAACTGTCGCCGTCGCGCAGGAGCTCGAGGACCGGCGAGTCCTCGTGCAGGGTGACCTGAGCGGGGAGGCTAGCGGCCAGCCCGCGGACGAGCTTGCCGGCGTCGACCAGCGGCCGGCCGGGCAAGCGCAGACCCGCGCGGTAGTAGCCGGTGCCGGTGACCCGCCGCAGGCCGTCCGCCGCGAGCCACTCGAAGCTTTCGCCCCGACCCTCGAGCCAGGCCTTCAGGTCGAGCAGATCGCGCAGGCCCGCCTCGCCGGCCGCCACATGGAGCCAGCCGCGGTCGTCCCAATCGCACTCGATCGCGCTTTCGCCGACGACTCGGCGCAGCTCGGCGATGCCGCGGCGGGAGATTCGGATCGACGCCTCGGTGGCGGTGCCACCCAGACCCTTGGTGAAGCCGGCCAGGTCGACGACGAAACCCGAGCTGCGCCCCGAGGCGCTTTCCCCGGCGCGGTGAGCGTCGAGCACCACGACGCGGGCACCGGGCCGCAGCTCCGCCGCCCGCCGGGCCGCCGCCAGACCCGTGAAGCCGGCGCCCACGATCACCAGGTCCGCGGAGCCCTCGTCCTCGAGAATGCGGGCGGGGGGAGGGGCCGGCAGCGGATCGAGCCAGCCACTGGGGGATTCTTCGCGCGGAAACGGTCGCGGCCGAAAGCAGTCCTTCATGGGCGGGGAGGGTAGCAGGTCAGTAGGGATCTCCCGACAACACGCCGTCGGTCACGCTCACGGTGGAGTAGCCCGCGGTCGGCCGAGCTCGCAGGTCGAAGGTGCCGCCGGTTTCGACCTTCCAGATCTTGTAGTTCGAGTAGGTCAAGGGCTGCCCGGCGACGCAGACCTCGGGTGGGTGGTCGGCGAGCACGAAGTAGGCGGCACCGTCGCCCATCACCCGCGCGAGCCCATTGCGGTCGACCACCACGGAGGTTGCCTCGTCGATGCCGATGGCGAGGGCCGCCGCGGTCCGGCCGTCTTGAACCTGGCGGGCGGCGAAAGCCAGGGTGCGGCCCATGCGATCGCGGGTCACCAGGTGGCTGTCGGTGATCGTGCCGCCGAGGTTGGCCCAATGGAAGAAGTCGGCGGTGAAGCTGATCGAGCGGTGATAGGGGTTCGCCAGAGCATCGGCCGAGGTTGCGCTCCCGGTGCAGGCGTCGTAGACGAAGTCTCCGAGGATCGCCAGGCCGGCGCTGGTACCTCCCACGGCCCCACCCTTGGCGTAGACGAGCTCCACCGCCGTCTCGACCAAAGTGCCCTTGAACAGCGACACGTAGTCGCACTGGTCGCCCCCGGCGAAGAACACCACCTCGGCGTTCCGGATCGTCGCCTGAACGGCGGTGCTGTTGGCGTCCGCGCGCTTGGTCAGGACGATCGTCTCGACCGAATCGACGCCGTTCATGGCGAAAAGGTAATCGTTGTAGCCGTTCGAGCCGGTGACCCGCAGCACCACGACGTCGACCTTGGTGGTGCAGGCCGAGCAGCCGCGCACCTGATCGATCATCCATTGGAAGGCGGCATCGACGTCCGTGCCACCGCCGCCCAGATCGTGGACCGGCCCGTTCGACACCGGGTTCACGTCGGCAGCGTTGCCAGTCAGGTAGCGGGTGACCTTGGCTTCGGCCGGCAGGGCGGCGAGGCCGACCAGGAACGACAGGACGCAGGCGATCCGCGTGAGGTTCATCGAGACTCTCCTCGGGTAGGTTTGGCGCGAGCGTATCAGGGCCTTCGCGGCCACCGAAAGGCGGGCGCCTTGTCCCGCTCGCCCCATCGGTTCACACCGAAGGGTCGTCGACCCCTCACGGGGTCTCACTTTCGCTCGAACCGGGAGCTCATCGATGAAGAAGCCGATCGCGGGCCTGTTGCTCGCCGTCCTGCTGCTGGGCGGGACGTTTCTCTCTCTCGCGCTGCTGCGCCCACCAGCGGTGCGGCCGGCCTCGGCACCGGCCGAGGTGTTTTCGGCGGACAGGGCTCTCGACCACGTTCGGAACCTGGCTGGACGTCCCCATCCCATCGGCAGCGACGAGCATGAACGGGTCCGCTCCGAGCTCGTCGCCCGGTTGTCGGCCCTCGGGGTCGAGGCGAAAGTGGAGCAGGGCGTGGGCCTGGCGCGCGGCCTGCTGACCTACTCGGGCGCGGTGGCGCGAGTCTCGAACGTAGTGGTCCGCCTGCCTGGCAACCGGCCCACCCGACCGGTGGTCTTCGCGGCCCACTACGATTCCGTGTCGGCCGGCCCCGGGGTGGCCGACGACATGGCCGGAGTGGCGGCGTTGATCGAGACCCTCCGCGCTCTCGCGACCGGCCCGCCGCCCGAAAACGACTTGATCTTCCTCTTCACCGACGGTGAGGAGGTGGGCCTCGTGGGGGCCGAGTCGTTCCTGGCCAGCCACCCGGAAATGAAGGACCTGGGCGTCTTCGTCAACTTCGAGGCGCGCGGCACCCGCGGCCCCACCCTGTTGTTCGAGACCGGCCGGAACAACCGCTGGTTGATCGAGGCCCTGGCCGAGGCGGAGGCGCCGTTGTTCGCGAGCTCCTACTCCTACGAGGTCTATCGGCGGCTGCCCAACGACACGGACTACACCGTGTTCCGCGGGGCCGGCGTGCCCGGCCTCAACTTCGCCTTCCTCCACGGCGCCGTGGGCTACCACACCGGCCAGGACAACCTCGAGCGGCTCGATCCCCGTAGCCTCCAGCACCATGGCGAGCTGGCTCTGGCCCTGGCCCGGCGGCTCGGCCGATTCGACTTCGACGCCCCCCGGCCACCGGGTGACGCGGTCTACTTCAATCCCCTCGGCTCGCGGCTGGTGGTCTACCCCGTGACCGCGGTCCTGCCGATCCTGCTTGGGGTCGCCCTCTTGGTGGTCGCCGCTCTGGCCGTCGGCCTGCGCCGCGGCGTGATGAAGCTCGGAGGTCTCGCCAAGGCGCTCGGCCTGCAACTCGCCACGGCGGCCGTGGGTGCCCTCCTGGCCTGGCTGGTGGGCCGGCTGGTGTTCCCGGTGCCCTTCAATTTCCGGGTCTGGAGCGACGGCAGTGCCATCGCCTGGACGCTGGCCGCCCTGGCCTTCCTGGCCCTGGGAGGCGGTTGGGTGCTCGACCGCTTCCTGCGCCAGCGCCTCGGCGGCTTCGCGATCGGTGCCGGCGGGGCGCTGCTGTGGCTGATCCTGGCGGCGGCGACCTCGCTCCTGGCGCCTGGCGCGAGCTACCTGTTCGTGTGGCCCGTGGCCCTTCAGGCCCTGGCGCTCCTCTTCGTGGCCCTCGGCCGCAACGACGATCCGGCGCGGATGCCGCTGCTAGGAGTGCTCTTCTTCGCCCTTGCCGGGCTCCTGACCGCCCTCCTGTGGGCGCCGACCCTGGCACTGGTGGCGGTGGGGCTCCTGACCCAGGGGACCGCGCCGGTGGTGGCCCTGGCGCTCCTCGTGATGATCCTCCTGGCACCCCAGATCGGTCTGGTGCGGACCGTGCCCCATGCCTGGATCATCCCTACGACGCTGTTCGTGGCCGGTGCGGTATTCCTGATCGGGGTCCAGGCCCGCTCCCGCTTCACCGCCGGCAGCCCGCGGCCGACGAGCCTGTTCTACGCCCTCGACGCGGATTCCGGCCAGGCCTGGTGGGCGTCCTTCGACCGCCGGCTGGACGACTGGTCCCGCCGGGTCCTGCCCGCCCAGCCGGAGCGCAAGCCCCTGGCCGAGTTCATCGGCTACAACCGGCCGCTGGCCCTGGGCCCAGCGCCGGTGCTGGCCCTGGCGGCGCCGGAGCTCGAGGTGGTGGCGCGGGAACCCACGGCGTCCGGCGGCCGGCGCTATCGGCTCCTGATCCGTTCTCCGCTCGGGGGGGACCGGATGCGCCTGCGCTTCGCCGCGACCACCGACCTCGGGGTTGTCGTCGGGGGCAGGATCATGGAGTGCGTCCGGCCGCCCGGCCAGCCGCGGGACCCGAAACGGTGCAACTTCCTCTTCTACGACGCACCGGCCGAGGGGCTGGCGGTCGAGGTCGAAACCACCGGGACTTCGGGGCTCGAAGTGCAGCTGATCGATCAACGCTACGGCCTGCCGGAGCTCCCGGGTGACCTGCCTGGACCTCGGCCGGAAGGGGTCATGCAGCTCGGCAGCGAGTGGGACAGCGACACGGTGCTCGTGCGCAAGGTCTTCTCGGTCGCACCGTGACGGGATTCGGGTACACTACGCCGTCGGCCCGGAGCCCCCGGGCCCCACTCCATCCCGCCGGGTCCGCCGCGGGAGCGGCACCGGAGAACCGAACACCATGAGCGACCGTCTGACGCGCAAAGAGATCAAGCAGCACGACTCCTTTCAGACCACCGTCGAGCACGCCCTCGAGTATGCCGAGGGCCACCGCAGAAACCTGATCCTCGCCGTCGCCGCGGCGATCGGCCTGGTCGCGGTCAGCGGCCTCGTGGTGTTCTACCTGCGGGGGGGCGAGAGCCGGGCCCAATCGAGCCTGGCCGAGGCCATTCGGGTGAGCACCGCGCCGGTCGGCACGGCCCCCCCCGCGGGCTCCAGCCTGCCGAACTTCGCCGACGAGGCGGCCCGACGGACCAAGGCCAAGGAGCTGTTCGAGGCGACGCGGGCGCAGCACGGTTCCTCCGAGGCCGCCGACATCGCGGCCATCTACCTCGGCCGCATCGCCTTCGACGAAGGCCAGACGGACCGGGCACGGGCGCTGTGGCAGGAGTACCTGGACGAGCACCCCAAGGGTCTGCTGGCCGCCTCCGTGAAGCTCTCGATGCTGGGTCTCGACCGCTCACAGGGGAAGGCCGAGCAGGTCGCCAAGGAGCTCGAGGAGCTGCTGACTCGGCAGGATCGCACCATTCCCGTCGATGCTCTCCTGTACGAGCTCGGCGTGACCTTCGAACAGCTCGGCCGCCGCGACGAGGCCCAGAGCCGATTCCAGCGGATTCTCGAGGAGTTCCCGGAGTCGGCCTACACGACCGCCGCCCGCGAGCGTGCGGGCTCGGCCGCCCAGGCGCTCCAGCCGGTCTGAGCCGGCTCCCGTTCACCCCGGGTCCGTCGTGTCCACCCCCTACCAGATTCTCGAAGCCCTGCGCGCCGGCCGACCGCTGACCGGCGCGGACCTCGCCGAGGTCGTCCGCGGTGCCGCCCAGGGCGGCTGGGGCGACGCCCAGCTCGGCGCCTTCCTGATGGGCGTGGCCGTGCGCGGCCTGCCGCCCGAGCGCGTCGGGGACTTGACCCGGGCGATGCTCGAATCCGGAGAGCAGTGGCACCTCGGCCGCGACATTCCCCATCTCGGCGACAAGCACTCGACCGGTGGTGTCGGAGACAAGGTCTCCTTGGTCCTCGGTCCCCTGCTCGCGTCCTGTGGCGTGCCGGTGGTGATGATGACCGGCCGGGGTCTGGGCCACACCGCGGGAACGGCCGACAAGCTCGAGACCATGCCGGGCTTCCGCCAGGCTTTGGAGCGGGACGAGGCCCTGCGGCTGATCGAGGCCACGGGCCTGGCGCTGCTCGTGCCGACGGCCCGGGTCGCCCCGGCGGACCGCCGGCTCTACGCCCTGCGCGATGTCACCGCGACGGTGCGCAGTCTGCCCCTGGTGGTCGCCAGTATCTTGTCGAAGAAGCTCGCCGCGGGCGCCGTCGGCCTCGTCCTCGACGTCAAGACCGGCAGCGGCGCCTTCTTCCCGGATCTCGAGGACTCTCGCGCCCTGGCTCGAGCGCTGGTAGCGACCGCCCGCGAGCTCGGAATGCCGGCCCGGGCACTCGTCACCGACATGAGCCAGCCCCTCGGTCGCTGGTCCGGCCACGCGGTGGAGGTCGAGGAGTCCCTGGCCACCCTCGAGAACCGAGGGCCGGCGGACTTGACCGAGCTGACCCTCGTCCAGGCCGAAGAGCTTTCGCAGCTGGTCGGCCTTCCGCTCGAACGATCCGTTCTCGAAGACGCACTCGCCTCCGGCCGAGCGCGCCGGCAGTTCGACCGTTGGGCCGAGGGTCAGGGCGTCGAGCCGTCTTGGCTCGCCCGGCCGACCTTTCCGCGGGCCGAGCGCGAGAGCGTGGCCCTCGCCCCCCGGGCGGGCACCCTCGCGGCAGTCGACACCGAAAGGCTCGGGCTGCTCCTGGCCGAGGCCGGCGGCGGCCGCGTCCAGCCCGGCGACGCGATCGACCTGGGCGTTGCGCTCCGGAGCGAGGCGCGGCTGGGCGATGAGGTGACCGCGGGCCAACCCCTCGCGCGGCTGTACACCCGGAGTGGCGGCCCGGACTGGGTGACTCGGTTGGGGGAGTGCTTCTCCGTGGGGGAAGAGGGAGAAGCGGTGCCGTTGGTGTACGAGCGGGTGGGGTAGGGAGGAGAGAACAGGACCCAAAGGACTGCAAGGACTGCAAGGACGGAAGATCGCGTTCAGGCTCCCACGGGCGGGGGCGTCCTTGCAGTCCTTGCAGTCCTTTGGTTTGTTCCCGCTAAGAGCTCTTCCCGAAATTCCCCGCCAAGACCGCCAGATCCATTCCATCCACCAAGCCGTCGTCGTTCAGGTCGGCGAAGGTGCGGTAGCGGCCGTCGCCCACCACGGAACCGAAGCGGATGGCGAAGGTCACGAGATCTTCGCCGTCGACCCGTCCGTCCCGGTTCAGGTCTCCCGCCAGGAACACCGCGCCGGCGACCACGAACTGAGTCACCACGTCGTCGAAGCTGTGGACCGTCGGGGCAGTGTCGCGGGTCCGCAGTCGAATCGACGGTGCCCCCCGGAAGCCGGCCGCCGGCCGGTAGGTGAGGACGAGCCGGCGGGCATCGCCGGTGGCGTTTGCGGGTACCACCTCTTCGTTGACGAGCAGCGAAGTGGCGGGGAGGTCGAGCCCGGCGCCGAAGTCGAAGACCTCCACAGAGACCTCGACGGTGGACGGCACGTCCTCGCTGGCGTCTGCCGGGGAGACGCGACCGGTCACCGGCGTCAGGGTGTCGACACCGGTCAGCACGTCGGCGAAGGTCAGAGCCAGGACGTCGTACCCGGTGGCGTTGGGGTGCAGATTGTCGCCGTCGCCGACGTAGTAGCGGTTGAACACGTCCGGCGTCGTGATGAAGACCTCGAACGGGTCGGCCAGTCCGCGACCGGCGCCGTGGGCGAGATTCCGGATCTCCTGGGCGAGCCGCCGGGTGACCCGGTTGCGACCGTCGAAGTTGGCCGTGGGCAGGCGGGGAACGACCGTGCCGAGGGTGACTTCGATGCCGCGCAGCTCGGCTCGCTGGGCCAGCTGGTCGAGGTTGAACCGGATGGTTTCGGGCGACAGGCGCTGGCTGACGTCGTTGGTGCCCTCCATCAGCAGCAGCTCGTCGTACCCCGGGGCGAGCACGTCGTCGATGCGCGAAAGGGCCTCGGCGGTGGTTTCGCCGCTGAAGCCGGCGTTGGTGACGTCGGCGCTGCGCCCGCGAGCGATCAGCAGGGTCTCGAGCCGCGGCGGGTACCCCTTCTCCGTGCGCTCCGGATCGTCGGCGAAGCCGAAGGTGATGCTGTCACCCACGGCAACGATCTTCTGGGCCGCTGCCGGATCGGCCGCAACCAAACCGGAAATGAGAAGGAGGGTCAGGCCGAGCGGGCGACGGCTCACGGCACGGCCTCCCAGGCAAGGTCGGTGGCGCGGCCGCCGACGACCAACCGGACGCCGCCGGGGGCGAGGCCGAGGAGGCCGGGCGCCGCGTCCGGGGCGGCAGCGAGGTGGGCGCGTGCCAAGGTCCGGCCGGTGCGGTCGAGCTCGAGCACCGTCCAGGCCCGAGCTCGAGCGTCTCGATAGAGCAGGAGGTGGCCGCGCTCCGTGGGTGCCAGGGCAGGGAACAGGGAGCCCGGGGGGCCGAGGACCACTGGCGGCGACCAGTCGTCGCCTCGCAAGCGGCTCGAGAACAGCCGGTACTCCCCGCCCTCGAAGCCGCTCCAGACCACGAGGAAGCCCGCGGCGTCGGCGACGAGGGCCGGCGTCACGTCGGGCGTTGCATCGTCGGGAGCCACCCGGTTCGGCGGGCTCCACTGCCCGCGCGTCCATCGGGCGCTGAGAATCTCGTCGTCCTGGCCATCGAAGGAGCTCCAGGCCAGCACCACCGTTCCCGCGCGAGCCGTGGCGGCAAGGGCCAACTGGCTACCCGGCCCAGGTGCCGACACGGTCATCGAGGGGCCCCAGTGGTCGCCTTCCCAGGCCGCGAAGCGCACCGCCAAGGCATCGCGGTCGCGACCGGCGAGCCAGGCGAGACCGAGCAAGCGGCCCGTCTCGTCGGCCACGGGCAGGGGCTCGGCGACGGTGGCGGCGGCCTCCCGCGGCGCGGCCAGGCGCACCGCGGACGAGCCGTCGCCGCGCAGCAGGTAAAGCCGCGCCTCGCCCTCGGTGCCGGCCGCGAGCCAGTCACCGGCGCCGTCCAGGGGGGCGATCGAGGAAAGGGTCACGCCCGCCGGCAGGACCGTCGCGGCGTCGCTTCCAGCAACTGCCAAGGTTCCCCGGCCGGAGAGCAGGGCGGGATGTTCGAGCGTCTGGCCGGATAGGGAACCGGTAGTGACGACGGCGAGGAGCAGCAAGGTTCGAATCAACGTCGAGGCCCTCGAAGGAGAGTGGAAATTCGCTTCCAATCTAGGGAATCCTATGCCATCCCGGTCTGCCCCGAAGGGATCTCCGGGAAGCCCGGGTGGACTGCTAAGATCCGCCGGTCATGGACGCCGCCATCCTCGCGGTCGGCTCGGAGCTGCTGGGCACCGATCGGCTCGACACCAACTCTCTGAAGCTCACCGCTCTCCTCGAGCGATACGGTGTGCGGCTGATCGAGAAAGGCGTGGTGGGTGACGACGAGGCCGCCATCGCCCGCAGAGTCCGGGAACTGGTCGATCGGGTGGGGCTGGTCCTGGTGACCGGCGGCCTCGGCCCCACTGCCGACGACGTCACCCGCGAGGCCACCGCGGACGCCCTGGGCCGGACCCTGGATCTCGATCCCGCGGCCCTCGCGACCCTCGAGGCCCGCTACCGCTCCTTCAACCGGCGCATGCCCGAGGTCAACCGGCGTCAGGCTTACGTACCCGGTGGTGCCACCCTCCTCGTCAATCCTCGCGGCACCGCCCCCGGCCTGCGCCTGACGGCGGAGAACGGTTCGACGGTGTTCCTGTTCCCCGGCGTTCCCCTCGAGCTCGAGGGCATGATGCGCTCGGACCTGGCTCCCTGGCTCGCAGAGCGCGCCGGCGGGGAGGCCCGGGAGACCGTGTCCTTGAAGGTCGCCTGCGTGCCCGAGTCCGAGCTCGAGGAGCGGATCGCCCCGGCCTACGCCGAGTTCGGTCGAGAGCACATCTCGGTTCTGGCCCGGCCCGGCGAGGTGATGGTGCGAGCCACCGCGGGGGGACCCGAGACCGCGCGTCGAGCCCGCCTGGCCGCGATGGCCGATCGGCTGGCCGAGCTGATCGGGCCAGAAGTCTTCACCCGGGATGGTGAGCGCACCCTGGAGGCGGTGGTGGTGGATCTGCTGGCCGAGGCCGGCGAGACTCTCGCCCTCGCCGAGTCCTGCACCGGCGGGTTGATCGCCGAACGGGTGACGCGGGTGCCAGGCTCGAGCGCGGTTTTTCCGGGCGGGGTGGTGAGCTACTCGAATGCGATCAAGACGGCTCTGCTGGGGGTGCCGGCGGAGCTCCTGATCGAGCACGGTGCGGTCTCGGAGCCGGTTGCCCGGGCCATGGCGGCCGGAGTGCGGAGCCGGCTGGGGGCGGACTGGGGCGTCGCCGTGACCGGCATCGCCGGGCCCGGCGGCGGAACGCCCGAGAAGACCGTGGGCCTCGTCCACCTGGCCTGGGCGCGCCCCGACGACACTGTCGACCACGGCACCTTTCGTTTTCCAGGCTTGCGCGAGCAGAACCGCGAGCTCGCCTCTCAGGTCGCACTGGAAGGCCTGCGCCGGCGGCTCCTCGGCCGAGCGGAGGCGGGCCGGTGAAGCCCCTGGGGGTACTCGGCGCCGGTTCCTGGGGCACGGCCCTCGCCATCCACCTCGCCGAGGCGGGCGGCCATGCCGTGCGTCTGTGGGCACGCCGCCCCGAGGTCGCGGCCGAGCTCCAAGCGGCGCGGGAGAGCAAGGTCTATCTGCCCGGAGTCCGTTTTCCGGAATCGGTCGAGGTGGTCTCGGACCTCGGCGCCCTGATCGACTGCCAGCCGGTGCTGGCGGTCGTGCCCTCCCACGGCTTTCGGCAGGTGGTGCGGGAGTTCCTGAGACAGGTGCCGCGGGGCCGGATTGTGGACCTGGTGTCTTCGACCAAGGGGATCGAGACCGAGACCCTCGCCCGCATGAGCCAGGTTTCGTTCGAGGAAGCGGTAGTGGCGGATCGAGAGGTGCGCTTCGCGGTGCTTTCCGGGCCGACCTTCGCCTTGGAGCTGGCCCAGGGCATGCCGAGCGCGGCGGTGATCGCTTCGGCTGAGGCGGACCTGGCCTCGGAGCTGCGCGAGCGCCTGTCGACCCCTCGTTTCCGGCTCTACTCGTCCACCGACGTGGTCGGGGTGGAGCTCGGTGGCGCCGCCAAGAACGTCATCGCCATCGCCGCCGGAACCCTGTCGGGTTTGGGTTTCGGCCACAACACGCTGGCCGCCCTCATCACCCGCGGCCTCCACGAGATCACCCGATTGGGCGTGGCCTCGGGCGGCCAGCAGCGGACCTTCGCCGGGCTCGCGGGCCTGGGGGATCTCGTCCTGACCTGCACCGGTGGGCTGTCCCGAAATCGCCGAACCGGCCTCGAGCTGGCCCGGGGCAAGAAGCTGGCCGAGATTCAGGCTGAAACCCCGATGGTCGCCGAGGGCGTCCGCAATTCCCTGGCTCTGTCGCGGCTGGCCGAGGAGACCGGCGTCGAGATGCCGATCACCACCCAGATGGTCGAGGTGCTCTACCACGACAAGTCGCCAGCCCAGGCCCTCGGTGAGCTGATGACCCGGCAGCTGCGCGACGAAGCTCAGCTGTAGCGTTCCTCCCAGACGGAAACCCCAAAACGAAAAGGGGCGTGATCCGAAGATCACGCCCCACTTGGGAATCGATCGCGATTCGTTTCAGCTGCGCCGGCGCAGCACGGTGAAGGCCGCGAACCCGAGGCCGAGGGCCAGGGCGAGCAGGCCGAAGGTACCAGCGGTGGGCACCTCGAGCACGTTCTGGTCACCCAGCACCGTGGCCGCGGAGGCGTTGTTGGCCGGCACCGGATCGTTCTGGTCCGAGCTGATGGTGGCATTGTTGGTGCCGCTGGCGTTGACCGTGACGGTCACGTTGCAGACGACGCTGGCGGCGTTGGCCAGGTTGCCGATCGTCCAGGTCACGGTGGGGCTGGCGAAGGCGGCGCCACAGTCGTTCGAGACGTAGACCAGGCCGGCCGGCAGGGTGTCGGTCACCACCACATTGGTGGCATTGCCCGGACCGTTGTTGGTGGCGGTCAGGGTAAACACCGCCTGGCCGCCGGGGGCGACCTCGGTCGGGGCTACGGACTTCGTCAGGGCGACGTCGGCGTCGGGAATGACGCAGGCGCAGGTGACCAGGTCGAGGGACCAGCTGTTGATCGTGCCGGTGTCGCCCGCGAGGTCGTCGTTGACGTTGAGCGTCCAGGTGCCGTTGCCGGCCGAGCCGACGAAGCGGCCGAAGGCGCCTTCCGGGACGAGCGGGGTGGCCACCGTCAGATTGGCGTAGACCTGATCGGTGGTGACGCCGTTGTTGGTGGTGTAGGGCAGCGCGCCGGCCGGGTTGGCGTCGTCGAACCAGTTGGTGCCGGCGAACACGTCGTCATTGCCGGCGCCGTTGTCGGTCGAAACGGTCGAAGTGCCGAAATCCGGGCTGGCCAGCGAAATGTCCATGTCGGCGGCGAAGGTGTGGGTGAGGTTGGCGGTCATCCGCACCTCGCACACCGGATCGGTCAGGCCCGAGAAGTTGATCGTGGAGCTATTGGCCACGACGTCGTTGATCGGTGTCGGCGTGTTGTTGGCAACGGTGGTCGTGGTGTTGATCGGCGCCGAGGCCACGGTGACGATCGAGAGCGACCAGGAGTTGATCGTACCGACGTCGCCGGCGAGGTCGTCACTGACAGTCAGCGTCCATGTGCCGTTCGGGTCCTCACCGCGGAACGCCCACATCGCTTCCTCGGGGACCAGGTCGGTTTGGACGACGAGATTGGCGTAGATCGCATCCGTGGTGGTCGTCGTGGCGTAGTCGTCCCAGGTAGTACCGGCGAAGACGTTGTCGTTGCCGGCGCCGTTGTCCGTCGACAGGGTGACGATGGTGCCGCCCGGCGAGGTCAGGGTGATGTCCATGTCGGCGGCGAAGGTGTGGCTGATGTTCGCCGTGACCGAAACCGACCAGAGGAACGTGTTCGCCGTGGTGACACTGAGGGTCGAGGTAGAGACCGCAACGTCCGCGATCGCGACGGGAGCCGCCTGCGAGAAGTTGTCGGTGGTGCCGGCGCAGTTCGGCGGAACCGTGAGACCGCTCAGGGTTGGACCCCCGTTGACCCCGCCGTTCGACTGGCCCGGGCGGTCGCCGCCGGTGAAGGCGGAGAGCAGCTCATAGCGGGCCACGTCCGCCGGCGCTTTGGACTGAGCCAGGGCGTTCATCTCGACGTGGATCTGCGCCTTCGTCATCGAGGCGGGCGGCTGGGCCACGGCAGTGGTGGCCAGCACCAGGGCGATCGCGATCGCAAATGCGGTCTTCATTTCGGTCCTCCGAGTAAGGTTTCAGCGGGCGCTTTCAGGGCGCGGACGCGAGGCAAGGCGGTGAAAAATCGCCCAACATTACGCGCAGGTGACGATCGCGTCAAGGTTATAGCCGCTGCGGCATGTGTGGGACGGCATCCCCGAATCGAGGGGGCTCGAGGGGCCGGGCCGGGGAGATGAGGCCCCCGGCCCGGGGAGGAGTCAACCGCGCCGGCGCAGGAAATGGACGGCCGCGAGACCGAGACCGAGGGCCAGGACGAGCAGGCCGAAGCTGCCGGCGGTGGGAATGGCCAACACGTTCACGGAGACGGCCGCCGCGGCGCTGTTGTTCGCCGGCACCGTGTCGGTCTGGTCGGCCGTGGCGCTGGCGTTGTTCGAGCCGGGTCCGTTCACCGTGACGGTGACGTTGCAGGTCGCGCTGGCCCCGTTGGCGAGCGTGCCCACGTTCCAGGTCAGGGTGGGGGCCGCGAAGCCGGCGGCGCAGTCGTTGGAGACGTAGGTGAAGGCCGCCGGCAGGGAGTCCACGACGACCGTATTGGTGGCTGAGCCGGGGCCGTTGTTGGTGACGATCAGGGTGAAGACCACGTTGTCGCCCGGTGCCGCCGAGGTCGGCGCCACCGACTTGGCCAAGGCCAGATCCGCTTCCGGAATGGCGCATTCGCAGGTCGTCACGTCGAGAGACCAGGAATTGATCGTGCCGATGTCGACGCCGGCGTCGTCGGTCACCGACAGGCTCCAGATCGCGTTCGGGTCGACGCCCGCGAAGTGATTGAGGGCGCCCTCGGGCACCAGCGGGGTGGCCGTGACCAGATTGGCGTAGACGAAATCGCTGGCCGGGGTGCCGCCGTCGTCGTCGAAGAGCGTGCCCGCGAACACATTGTCGTTGCCGCCGCCGTTGTCGGTTGTGAGGGTGGTCGGTGTGCCACCGGCGGACAGGGTGATGTCGAGGTCGCCCGCGAAGGTGTGGGTGAGATCGAGGTCGAGATCGACGCTGCACAGGAAGGTCGGGACGCCCGAGACCGCCAGGGTGGGCACGACCACACCGCCGGGACCGTCGGGAATGGCGGTCGGCGTGCTGTTGGTGAAGGTCGAGGTCGCTACCGTGGTCGGTACCGGGATGCTGGTGATCGAAAGCGTCCAGCCGTTGATCGTGCCGATGTCGACACCGGCATCGTCGGTGACGGTCAGGGTCCACAGGCCGTTCGGATCTTCTCCTTGGAAGGCCCCCATGGCCTCCTCGGGGACGACCATCCCCACGGGCGTGAGGTTCGCGTAGACCGCGTCCGTGGTCGGCGTCAGGGCGGCGTCGGTCCAGGTCACCGTCGAGAAGACGTTGTCGTTGCCGCCGCCGTTGTCGGTGGTCAGGGTCACCACCGTGGCGCCCGGCGAGGTCAAAGTGATGTCGAGATCCCCCGCGAAGGTGTGGGTAATGTCGACGACCAATGAGGCCTGCCAGAGGTACGGTGCTGCACCGGCCACGGTCACCGTGTTGCTGGCGACCCCACCGGGACCGTCCGGGATCGGTGTCGGCGTGGTGTTGCTGACGACCGTCGCGGTCGCGGTGCAGTTCGGGGGGGCGACGACTCCGCCGAGGGGCGCGGCGCCCCCGGCCCGCGGGGTCGATTGCCCCGGCCGGTCGCCGCCCAGAAACGCGGACAGCTCGTCGTAGCGGGCTCGCTCCGAAGCCGCTTTGGCGCCCGCCAGCTGGTGTAGCTCGGCGTAGATCTGAGACTTGGTCATCGAGGCGGGGGGTTGCGCCAGCCCGGGAGCGGCCAACGCGATGCAGAAGGCGACAACGGACACGATCTTCATGGTGCCTCCGAGTCGAGGGTGCCCCGAGCGGCCCACTGACTTCGCCGCTTGCCGGCACGGAAGAGAAGTAGGCGGTAACTTAAGACCGTGCGCGCCGGGCGTCAAGCTTGGCGCGCACGGCAATCGGCCGTCAGGGCCCGAGCCGGGGGCGCTGATCGTGGACGATGCGCAGGTGATGGCGGTGGTGGATGTCCAGGAAGCGGAACCACTGGCGGGCCGTCAAGCCGCCGAAGGCCGGGTGGTGGGCGCGGCCGCGGGCGCGCGCGATGCGCTCGAGGTCGAGACTCTCGACCCGGACGCGGAGATCCTCGAACATCGCCGCCACCTCGGTCCGATCGACCTGTCGGGGGGTGGTGCTCGGCGGCGCCTGGCCGAGCCCGCGGGGGAGCCATCCGAGCAGCAGCACCAGCCGGCCCAAGAAGTGGATGCCGGGCCCGCCGTCGCGCTCGATCGCTTTGTCGAGTTGCCCCACGGAGCCGAGGCCGGCGCGGGCCATGTGCTCGGCGTGGGTGAGGGGTGGCCAGGCGGAGAACGGGGTCGGAGCGGTGGTCCACGGAGATTCGTCGCGGGCGATCGCGAGGAACTCGTCGATTTGCTCGAGAATCGTCTCGCGCAGGTTCTCGAGGGAGGGTTCAGGCGTTGCCATCGGGAATCTCCGTCGCCCGTCCGGCGGCGATCTCCCGCGCCGCGGCATTCTGATCGGTGGGGCAGTAGCGGTCCCGGAGTCGCTCCATGTCCGCGATCACGTTGGCCCGGAACACTCGGCGGTCACCGCCGAAACCGAGGCGCTCGCGGTACTCGGCGACGGCGATCAGCTCGAAGTTGATCCGGATCGTCTTCCACAACCGAGGGAAGGTCTGGCCGGGTACCTGGATGTGATGGAGGCCCCCAGAGTAGGCCATCAGCATGTGGCCAGAGGGGATCGCCTCGAGCAGGTCGGCGATGCCGCCGCGCACCGTCATCGGCTGGCCGGAGGCGTCCAGGCCGTTGGCGCGCATCATCCGGCCCTCGGGCAGGATCACCATCATGACGTCGCCCGAGACTTTCTCGAGCACCTCGGTCCAGGAGTCGTCCCGGCGCCGGGTGATCGACACGACGTTGCCCGCGGCCAGCCGGAAGAGCCGGCCGACGAGCGGGCGCTTCAAGGTCTTGTCGGCGACCGGTACCACGCCTTTGCTGGCGATCCGCCACAGAAACGTGTTGCGAACGGACGCGGCCAGCATCAGCTCGTAGAGGCTGGTGTGGTGGAGGATGGCGCAGATGGTGACGTCCTGCCACCACTCGCCGCGCGGCCGGCCGCCCACCCAGCCGACCTCGAAGCGGTAGAACAGGCGTGAGCCCGCCTTGATCAGGAGCAACACGAGGTACGTGACGAGGTGGCGCACGGCGGAGTGAGGTTCGACTCGTTCGGGATGCCCGGGGAAACTAGTCGATCCCACCGCACCGGCGCAAGCACGTCGCGGCCGGCCTCCGTGCCGGCCGACTCTGACTCACGGCTCGAACCGCGGTCGCAGATTGGGCGGGACCAGCGGGCAGGCGTCCACGGGTCGTTCGAACAGCCGGCGGCGAAGGCGCGCCACGAGGTCGTAGCCGAAGTCCGCGAGCGGGGAAGGCACGAGCCGAAGGAGGGTGCCGAGGAGCTTCCACCCGCCGCCGAGCCGCCTCAGCACATGGGCCGCGGCGCGGGAACGCACCAGGAGACGCCCATCCCCGGTGTGCACCACGATCGAGTCCGGAAGCCCGGCGCGGGATTCTTCCGGCAACGTGGCGAGAAACGTCTCGCCACCCAGGGGAGCGAACCGGAAGAGACTCCCGTCCGGGTCGTGGCGCAACACGAACAGCACGCTGCGATGGCAAAGGCCGCAATGCCCGTCGTAGAACAGCCGTTCGACCATGGCTCCTCGATCATACGGCACGCCACTGGTAGGATCGGCCCACCATGGCCGACACCGCCAACCGCCCGAAAATCTCGGCGATCGTGACCACCTTCAACGAGGAAGATCACATCTCCGACTGCATCCGCTCCCTCCTGTGGTGCGACGAGATCCTGGTCGTCGATTCCCATTCGACGGACCGCACCCGGGAGCTCGCCAGTTCCTTCTCTCAGGTCCAGGTCGTCGAACGGACCTACTTCGGCTCCGCGGCCCAGAAGAACTGGGCCATGGACCAGGTGCAGCACGAGTGGATCCTGATCTTCGACGCCGACGAGCGCTGTACCCCGGCGCTCCAGAAAGAGATGGAAGCCCTGGTGGCCGGCAAGCCCACCCACGACGCCTTCACGATCAACCGCCGCGCGTACTTCCTCGGCCGGCTCATCCGCTTCTCGGGCTGGCAGCACGACCGCGTGGTGCGGCTGGTCCGCAAGGGCACGGCCCGCTACCCGAACCGGCGGGTCCACGCGGACATGATCACCCGCGGGCCGGCGCCGCAGCTCAAGAACACCATGGAGCACTACATGGTGGACTCGCTGACCGAATACATCCAGCGCATCCAGAAGTACAGCCACTGGGGCGCCGCTCAGGCCTGGCGCGAGGGCAAGCGCTCGGGCGCCCCCCAGGTCTTCGGTCGCACCGTGTGGCGATTTCTCCGGACCTACTTTCTCCAGCTGGGCATTCTCGACGGCATGGTCGGCCTGGTCTTCTGTATGTTGCAGTCCTTTGGCACCTACATGAAGTGGTCCTTGCTCTGGGGCTGGCACGTCAACGCCGCCCGCGGCAAGGCCCCCGATCTGCCGGTCTTCGACGACAGCGAGGAGACCTGGCGCCTGCCGGGCGAAGAAGAAGGCGAACCGGCCGCGGGTTAGCTCGGGATACGGGCTCTCGGGTCCTCGGTTTCTGCCTCTCCATCGAACCCTAGGCGTAGTCTCCCGCCGGCTTCGAGGACTCCCGAGACGCAGCGCCGATCAGCCGGGGGAGGCTCCGAAAGCAGCGTGCCGTCTCGGCCGACGCAGAGGTCGTAGCGGCCGGGCGCAAGCTGGGGCGCGCGGTAGACGCCGCCTTGTTTCAGATCGAGCAACGAGCCTTTGGATCGCATCCAGCTGGCAAGATCGTCGCGCAGGATGGGCAAGCCGTTCTGAAAGAGGAAGAACGACGACTCGGAAGGGACCGGTCCGGGCAGCTCGAACTCGACCGTTCCGCCTTCCGGGCGTACGAGAAGGCGGGCGTCGTTGCCATCGACCGGCAAGGCGAAGACGCGCAACGCCATGCCGGGTGCCGAGACTCCCACCAACACGGTCCGCGTACCCTGGGGAAGCCGGGCCGAGAACCTGCCCTCGAGGTCCGTCCTCGCGTCGTCGCCGCCGCCGAGTCGCGGTTCCCACGGCCAGAAGCTGAGCGAGGTCCCGGCGGCGGTCCCGAGCGGACTTACGACCTGGCCGTGGACCGTCACCGGGCGCGTGAGCCTTAGCTCCACGGGTCCGAGATCTCGACCGTCGGTGACTTCGAGGAGCTGCGGCGGGCTCGACTCGGTGACGCCCAGGACCGTCCGCCACGCGGCCAGGTGGCACTCCCCGAGAGGGACACCCGCCAGCTCGAAGTGGCCGTCGTCCCCCGTGCGTGACTCCGACGATCCAAGGTCGGATTCTGCGGCACCGCAACCCACATTCGTCTTCGCGGCCGGCTGGCCCTGCGGATCCAAGACCTTGCCTGAAATCCGCGCCTCCGAGAGCCGAATCGCTACCCGGGCCTTGGTGCCAGGTTCCGCTCGAAGCTCGACCGCCACCCGCCGCCGAAGCTCGGGGTCGGAGGACCGGACATCCACGTGCCACCGGCCCAGGCGCGGCGCCACGCCCTCGAGCTGTCCCTCGGAATCCGCCATCACCTGGACCCGCTGGGCACCAAACTCGCCGCCGAGGTAGACCTCTGCCCCGCCGAGCGGAGCAGCGCCGAGGTGAACCGTTCCCTCGAATGGAAAGAACCCGAGCTCGATCGAGCGCGCGGCCTCGACGGGCGAATCGATCCGCACTTCTTCCCGGTGCCAGCGATTCCCCTCGGTGTCGAAGACCCGGAAGACGAACATCCCCGGCGCCTGATCGCGGACCGTGACGACTCCGTCGTCGCAGAGGCCGGCAAACAGGGAACCGCCGTCGTCCGGTCCGCCGGTGGAGGTTCGGTCGACCTCGACTCGCCACGGCTGCCCCAGCGCGTCGTAGGTGGGGCTGAGCGTCAGCACCAGGTCGAGCGGTTTGCGGAGGACGACGGCTTCCGGGAGGACCGTTTCCCGGCCCGCAAGGACCTCGATGGGTCGAAGGGAAGCCCGCGCCCATCCGGTCTGGGAGACCTCCAGCTGGTACACGCCCGAGCGAATGCCGAGGAACTGAAACGAGCCATCGGCTTCGACCGGCGTCGCCACCGCCGTGGTCGCGATCTCGGCGGCCCCTGGGCTCGGGTCTCCGGGGCCGAGCATGGGAACCAGGCGCACCTGGCAGTCCGCGGGCGAGAGTCGGCCGCCTTCCACGGCCACGAAGCCGCGTACCGAAGAGCCCCGTTCGAGCCGCCAGATCCCAAGATCCGACCCTCTATCCGGGTGCGAGAAGGCGAACTTATAGAGAGGAATGAAGCCGTCCGCACGCAAGCCGAGATCCCAGGTGCCCACCGGGACGACACAATGAAGCACCCCATCGGGCGAGACCGAGCACGCGGTCGTGGCCATCAAGGGCCACTTTCGGGCACGCAGGTCCGCGGGCGCTGTGACCTGGAGCCGGACGACCCGCGGCGTTTCTTGCTCACCCTTCGGCAGTTGAAGCCGAGCCTTCAGCTCGGCAGAACGCCAAAGCGGGATGATTTGAGGCTCGGCTACTGTGCCCACGGCCGAAACCAAGAACTCCGTCGGGGGTACCCAGTACCCGGCAACATCAGCCTCAAGCCTCCACCACGTGCCCTCCGGCAGTTCGAGCTCGACCGGCATTACGCCCTCGAGGTCCACCTCAAATGTGGCCCAGGGGGCCGCCAGGGCCTTCACTTGAAGTCGCCCGCGGACCGGCGGCGGGCCGGTGGTCTCGACGTTGGGCGCGAGTTCGGGCTCGATGATCCACCGGACTCGCGCTGCTTCCGCGGCCAGGGGCGCAGCTGCGACCAACCACAGCACCAGAAGAGGGGTCGACCATCGGCAACAGCTCATCGAGGTGGTCTCAATTGAGCTGCCGAATCAGTAACTGCACGAGAGTGGGCAGAGTCCTATGGGGCCGATGATGCAGCCACCGCCCGCTGTGCCACCGCCAGTTCCGCCCCCGCCTCCCGAGCCGCCGCCATCCTCGACCACCGTGTTGAAGCATGTTTGCGAACCGACCCCGCAGAGACCGTCCTCCGACGAGCAGGACGTGGCCCCGCTTTCACCATCTCCGACGTGCTTGCAGAACCGATAGGGAGAAGTCGGGTTGAGCAGGGGGTAGGCACAGCGATAGCAGCCGAAGAAGTCTTCCGCTGCGGCCACGCTGGCTCCGGCGAGAACAAAGAGAATCACGAGCCGAAACGTGCGGCGGAAACGGGTGGTAGACATTCGAGCACCTCCGAGCATTTGCAGTCCGGCTCGGACGGTAGCTCAGCATTAAGCACGCGTCAATGAGTTTTCGGAAGATTCTTCATCGATCCTTGCCGCGTCCATCGCTTAAAGAGGCTTTTCGCCACCCGTAAAAGGCGCTTTTCTTCCCCCACCCCGCTCTTCTCCCACCCGGCGCACCAGCTCCTCCGCCACCGCTCGGTCCAGCCCGCGCCGCTCTGCCGCGGCTAATCGCGGAATCGCAGGCTTCCCCAATCGAGCTTGCGGGTCAGGAACATCACCGTGGCCAGGATGGCGAACAGGCCGATGGCGCCCATCAACAGGGACAGGTCCTCGGCTTGGATCAGTCCGTAGAGGTAGCCGTAGAGGCTGCCCAAGCAGGCCAGGAGCGCCAATGCCCAGCGATTGCTGGCGAGGATGCTGCGCGCGTAGGCCGCGATCAGGCCGGTGCAGGCGATGGCTGCCAGGGTATAGGCGGCACCGAAGCCGAGCTGCTCGGAGAGCGCCAGCAGCAAGAGGTAGAACAACACCAGCGCCAGGCCCACCAGCAGGTAGTGGATCGCCTGGAGGCGCACCGGCGAGGCCAGCTCGATCAGGAAGAAGGTGAGCGTGGTCAACAGGATGAAGAGGATCCCGTACTTCACCGAGCGCTCGGATTTCTGGTAGGCGTCGGCCGGGATCACCAGGCGGACCCCGAAGTTGTCCAGGTTGAAGCCGGGGATTCCCGCCTGGCGCCCGGTCCACTGCTGGGGCACCGTCCGGCCGAGGTGGGGGAGCCGCCACGAGGCCTCGAATCCGGACTCGCCGAGGGTGCGCTCCTGGGGCAACCGGCTACCGACGAAGCCCGGCGACGGCCAGGTCGACTTCAAGACGACCGAGGTGTCGTCGCCGGCGGGGAAGAACTGGAGCTCCTGGGACCCGCGCAGGACCAAGGAGATCTCGAAGGGTACGGTGGTGCCGGCGGGCCAACCCTCGGCCAGCCGGAGCGATACATGGAGTCCTGGGAGGGGACCCGCCAGCGAAGCCGTGCCGGGCTGGAACTCGTAGGGCCGACCATTCCAGGTCAGGGTGATCTGCTCGGTGAGGCCCTTGAGGCCCGCGATGCCGACCACCAGCCGAGACTTCATCCACAGGTGCCGGCCGCGGTCGGTGGCGTCGGTGGCGCTCCAGTCCGGCGCGGGGAACGTGCCCTTGGCGGTCAGCCGCGCCTCGTAGACCACGGTCTCGAAAATCCCCCGGCGGCGGATCTGGGGCTCGAGGGTGCCGGTCCAGTGGAGCTCCTTGGGCAAGCGGTAGAGGTCCCACTCGATCAGACCCGGCTCGGGTGGCAGCAGGCCGGCCTTCGTCGCCGCCTGAACTTCCCTCTCGGAGGGCGGCAGGTCTTCTTCGTAGGGGACGATGAGGATCGGACCGGTCAGGGTCTGGGGGCCACTCCAGGTGGCCGCCACCTCCTCCGCGACCGCGATCTGGCGGGAGGCTCGCTCATCGATCAGGCCCATGACCTGGACCAGGGGAAGGATCAGCACCAGGTTCACGAAGGCCAGGGCGATCAGTTTTACGGGCGTCGAACGGGCCAGGCGGCGCGCCAGGTTTTCGGGTGTATCCACGGGTTTCTCCTCGGGACGGTGGGAACGACAGCGCAATTCAAGCTCGCCGCCATGGTGCTCGAAAGGACAGAGGAAGGAGCTCCCGAGGCGAAAGATGGCGAGAAGATGGCGAAGTCAACGGATCGCCAGCGGTCCGTAAGCCGATCGTCAAGATTCTCCGCGTCCGTCCGGACCATCGTTCGACCTCGCCCGTTTTCTTCGATGAAGCTCATCGCGGCGGGCGCAGGAGATTCGGCATGATCAAGTCCTCTGCCTTCCTCGGCTCGCTGTGCGGGCTGCTCGCTGTGTCGACGGCTTCGAGCGCGGGGGCGATCGCCCCCGACCCGAGCTTGCTTGCGCCTTACACCTGTGTCCTATCCCAGGCCCTCGACTACCCGGATGCCACCTACGGCGAGATCCACGGCCGGGTGTACCGCCCGGTCGTGGGAAAGTGCCTGCCGGCCGCGTCGCCGCCGGCGGGCCGGCCCGTGGTGCTCTTTTTCAACGGCGCCGGGTACGGCAGCGGCGACTACGACTACCTGGCGGAGCATCTGGCGGCGAACGGTCACGTGGTGGTCGTGGTCGACGCCAACGAGCCGTCGCCGACGGTCGCCTGCAACGGGGGTGGCCTCCAGACGGCGACCTGCATCGAGGACCGTGCCCGCGTGGGCGTGATCTTCCTGCGCAACCTCCAGTCTTCCTGGACCTGGGCCGCCCAAACGGACTTCCTGACCGTGACCGTGGGGGGCCACAGTCGGGGTGGAGAAGCCGCGGTCGAAGCGGCCCGCCTGATTTGGGACGAAGAGGACACCCTCGGCAACCCTGGTGTGCTTGCCGTCTTCGCGCTCGCTCCTTCGGACGAAGGGGACTCCGTCGCCTTTCGGCGCCGCCTGCTCGGTCGCCACAGCTCGGCGTTTCTGGTGCTCTACGGCTCGCGCGACGAGCAGATCATCGGCTACGACCAACTGGAGCAGTTCCACTTCTATCCGCCGAAAACCGGCTTCGCGCTCTACGACCGGGCGGGTCGGGAAGGTTCCCTCGAGAACTTCCCGATTTCCTTCGACGACCAGGTCGATCGCTCGTTCCAGTTCATCGAGCGCGCCAACCACGAGCAGTTCTCGGACCGCTGCGGCACGCCCGTGGCCTGCTATCCGGCGGTACTTTCCTGCGATCTCCAGCACCGAGCCACCCTCGGCTACGTCAATGCGTTGCTGCTGTGGAAGGTCGGCGGCCAGAGCGCCTACCGGGCTTATCTCGACGCCACCTTCGACTCGGCCTGGACGCCAGCCTGGCCCCAGTGGAGCGACGGCGAGTGGGGCAGCCGCCGGGTCATCGACAACTTCCAGGACGGCGAGCTCGCCACGGCCACGATCGGCGGGGCGGTGTCCTCGAACGGCAATCTGGTCTCGACGGTGGTCGACAACTTCGGAACCGACTTCCACGTGCCCCACGGTTCTGAGGACGGCCGACGGCTCCACGTCGCCGTCGGCGCCGCCAGCGCATCGAACATCCTGCAGTGGACGATTCCCGCCAACCGCAGCAACGTCAGTGGCTTCACCCACCTGTCCGTGCGCCTCGGGCAGGATTTCTCGGCGGTCGGAACGGCCCGGGTGCGGTTCCGGATCCTGCGCGGCGGGTCCTGGTCGCCGCTCCTGACGAGCGACGTCTACGGCACCTTGCCGGACCCGTCCTCGACCTTCACCGAGTGCGCCAACCCCGACGGCGTCTGGCTCGAGCACGGCCTGGCGCCCCTGCGCACGTTCCGCATTCCCCTCTCCGCCTTCGGTGGCGACCTGACCTCGGTCACCAAGGTACAGATTCGCTTCGACGACGCGACGACCGCCAACGAGGAGCTCTACCTCGACAACCTCGAGTTCGCCGGGGGTTCCTGAGGTGATGCTGGGGTGGCTGCTCGGGGCCTTCAGCGCCGCACTGTGAGACCCACGGCGAAACGGCTGTAAAATGTGCGGCATGAGCGCGCTCAAACAGGCAGCCCACGAGTTGGTGAACCAACTTCCCGAGACCGCCACCTGGCGCGATCTCGCCTATGAGATCGACCTTCGCCGCAAACTCGAAGAGGGACTGCGGGACCTCGATGAGGGCCGGATCATCGCGCACGAGGACGTTCGCAGACGATTCCTCGGTCGATGAAGATCGTCTGGTCCGAGCGATCCGTCGCTGACCTGTCCGAGATTCGCGAGTTCATCGCCAAGGACTCTGAGGCGAACGCCGCCGCCTTCATGACTCGGCTGTTCGAAGCGGCGGAACGCCTCGAGTTCCTACCTGACCAGGGTCGTCGAGTCCCCGAGGCGACCGACCTTCCGAACCTGCGTGAGTTGCTGGTGGGCAACTACCGGGTGATCTATCGCCGAGAGGCCGAGCGGATCGAGGTCATCCTCGTGATTCACGGCCGCCGGGACCTGGCCGCGACGGAACCGAAGCCGTGGCGCCAGTAGTTACGACCGGGCTCACTCCTTCCGCCGCGCCGCCGCCAGCTGATCCGATTTCCTGCGGGCTTCCTGGACCAGCGGGTGGGCCGGTGGGAATTGGCCTTCGAGAACACCACGGCCGTGGCCGAGCAGCTCCTCGGCCTCGTCGAGCCGTCCGAGCTGGGTCAGGCAGCCGGCCAGGGCGACTTCGATCGCGGCGGTCTGGAAGAACTCGAGGCCCTGGTCCCGCCGCATCGCGCCGAGGGCGTGGCGCAGGTGGGGCTCGGCCTCGAGGGGCTTGCCAGCTCTAAGCAGCACCATGCCCAAGTGGCGGTGAGCGCCGCCGCGGTCGGGGTGGCCCTCCGGCAGGCGCTGTTCGCGGATCGTCAGGCCGCGCCGGGCCAGCTCCTCGGCCCGCTCGAGCTGGCCGGTGGCTGCCAAGGCGCGAGCGAAGTTGCTGAGCGTGAAGGAGACGGCCAGGCTGTCCTCACCGTAGGTTCGCATCTCCCCGGCGAGGCCCAGCTCGCGTAGGGGGACCGCCTCTTCGATCCGCCCCATGTTCTGGAGCGTGCTGGCGAGCAGGCTGAGGCTGTTGAGAGTCGTCCGGTGGTCCGGCCCGAGGCGGTCGCGGCTGAGCTCGTAGGCGCGGCGCAGGTAGGGCTCGGCCTCGGTGGCTCGGCCGGCGCCATTGAGCATGAGCCCCAGGTCCGAGACCGCGGTGGCGACCTCCGGATGGTCCGCCGGCAAGGTTTTCTCGAGGATGGCCAGGGCTCGGCGAAAGAGGACCTCCGCTTCCTCGAACTTGCCCTCGTCGATCAGGATGAGGGCCACGCTGCGCAGGCTCGTGGCGGTGGCGGGATGGTCCGGCCCGTGACGCTTCAACGTCAGATCGAGCACCCGGCGGGCCAGTTCCTCGGCCGGTGCCAGATCGCGCCGGCGGCTGGCGACCCGCACGAGGCCCGCCAGGCTCGCCTCCGAGCTCGGTCCGTCCGGTCCCTCGATCCGCTGGTTGATCGCGAGCGCCTCCCGGAACAGGCCCTCGATGCGCTCGAGGTCCGGATCTTCCGAGTTCAGGCTGCGCTCGAGGATCACCGTCGCGAGCAGGTGGAGCGAAACGGCCAGCTCGGCGCTGTCCGGATCGCGCTGCCGACGCATCGCGAGGGCTTCTTCGAGGTGGGGCACGGCGGCGGCGAAGTCCCCGCGCAGGAACTCGACCCAGCCGGCGGCCTCGAGGCTCGCGGCCAGGTCGGCGGAATCCGGGTGGGCGGCACGGTCGTGGGCCAGGCTGCGGGCGAGGAGCGGGGCCGCGTCGTCGTAGCGGCCGATGCCCGCGAGGGCCTGGCCGAGGGCCCGGTGGAGAGCGCCCTGGAGATCCGGGTCGGAGTCGAGCTCGGCGTCGGCCCGCTTCGCCGCGGTGGCCAGGATCTCGCGCGCCGTGACCTCGCGGGAGCCCTGCTGGTAGGGCGCCGCCTCCTTGAACACGTCGACCACGAAGCGCAGGGCCCCGCGCGCCCGGTCGCGCTCGCGGGCGGCCTGGTTGCGCTGCTGGAACAGGCTCGCCACGAGGCCGGCGACGAGGATCAGCACGAGGACCCCCACGGCGACGCTGCCGCGCCGCCGGCGCACGAACTTGCGCAGCCGGTAACCCGTGGTGTCGGGCCGGGCGGTGATTGGCAGCAAGTCGCGCCAGCGGTCGAGGTCCGCCCCGAGCTCGAGCACCGAGCGGTAGCGCCGCGCCGGATCTTTGCGCAGGGCAGTCGCCACGATGGTGTCGAGGTCCCCGCGCAGCGCGCGCTCGAGCTCCGCCGGGCTCGCGCCTCGCTCGGCTGCGAGCTCCGTGGCCGGCGGCAGGGCTCCAGGCCGGCGCAGGGCCTCGCTCGGTTTGTCGGGCTCCTGGTCGAGGATCGCCGCTTCCAGCTCGTGAGGCAACTCCGAGGTCAGGCGGTAGGGGGAGCGGCCCACCAGCAGCTCGTGGAGCACGACACCCAGCGAGTAGATGTCGGTGGCGGTCGTCAAGGGCTCGCCGCGCACCTGCTCGGGGCTGGCGTAGGCGGGAGTCATGGGGCGGCCGCGGGTCAAGGAAGCGGAGCCTGCTGCCGTCGGAAGTCTCTTCGCGATGCCGAAGTCGAGCAGCTTCGGCTGGCCGTCCGGTGTGACCAGCACGTTGGCGGGCTTGATGTCGCGGTGGACGAGCAGGCTCTGATGGGCGTGGGCCACCGCGTCGAGGAGCTTTCGGAACAGCTCGAGCCGACCTGCCAGAGGGAGGCGTCGGCGGTCGCAGTAGGTGTCGAGGGGCTCGCCGTCGACGTACTCGAGCACCAGGTAGGGCACCCCGTCCTCGGTCTCCCCTGCGTCGTAGAGGCGCGCGATGGCGGGGTGCTCGAGCCGCGCCAGGATCTGCCGCTCGGCGTGGAATCGGGAGACCAGCTCCGGGTGGCGAAACGGGCTCTCGACCCGTTTCAGGGCCACCGGCCGGTCGACGTCGGCGCGGCGGGCGAGGTAGACCGCGCCCATGCCACCACGGCCCAGCAGCCGCTCTATTTGATAAGGACCGATCCGCGCGCCCGCGGCCAGCGTGGCGGGCGTCAATGCCGGGTCGTCGAGGAATCCCGGAAGCCGCTCGTCGGCCGCCAGCAGCTCAAGGACGGCGCGGCGGAGATCCGGATCGTCGCAGGCGGTGGCGAGAAACGCCGCCCGGTCCTGGGACGGCAGCTCCAGCGCCCGCTCGAAGAGCTCGTCGATCCGCCGGAAGCTCTCGGAGGTCATGCCGGCTGGAGCTCACGCAGCAGCCAGGCTCGGGCGCGGCGCCATTCGCGGTGGACGGTGACCGGGGAAACGCAGAGGTGGGCGGCGATCTCCTCGGCCGACAGCCCGCCGAAGAAACGCAGCTCGACCACCGCGCCCTTGCGCCGGTCGAGGCGGGACAGCTGCTTCAAAGCGTCGTCCAGGGCGACCAGATCCGCGGGCCGGGCCGCGTCCATCTCCTCGGCCTCCCCGAGCGTCACGCGGAGATTCCCCGCGCCTCGCTTCTGAGCTCCTTTTCGCCGCGCGTGGTCGACCAGGATGCGCCGGATCAGGTGGGCGGCGAAGCCGAAGAACTCCTGGCGATCCTCGAACCGCACGCCTGCCACCTCGCGCAGACGCAGATAGGCCTCGTTGACGAGGGCCGTGGGCTGGAGTGTGTGGTCGCGAGCTTCACGGCGCAGCTCGCGGGCGGCGATGCGGTGGAGCTCCTGGTAGAGGGTGGGAAGGAGACGGTCGAGAAGGTCGGACCTGCCGCCCTCCCACTCGCGCAGGAGGTCGGTCACCGGAACAGCGGGTACGGTCATGCCGGCGCCCTCAATGTAGCTGGGGAGTGTACTCCTCTCTGTCCCACCCCGCTGCCGGGCCGGGGGGTTAGGTCAGCCCGACGGTGAGTGCGGTGGGGCCTTCGGTCCGTGGGGTACGAGGGTCAAGTAGACCTTCGCTTCGGCTCCCCGATCTTTCTCCGTCACAACCTTCACGTGGCTCAGCCCACGCACCAGGCTCGGAGCGATGCCGGGCCAGCCGAGGGCGGCCTCGGTCCGCGCGCGGTCGGCGAGGCCGGCGGCGGCGAGGCGTTCGAGCCAGCTGCGCCAGCGCGGCTCGCGCGCGGGCTGCCGGGGGAAGGAGCCCTCGAGGCCGAGTCGCGGGCCGAGGCCGTCGGCCCCGAGGTCGAAGGACAGGTGCAGACGCTCGACCCCCGCGAAGAGGGGCGCGAGCGAAGCGAGGTCCCGCGCCCGCCGGGGTGCCAGGAGATCGAGGTAGGCGACGGCGGTGGGGAACTCGAGACCACCGAGCTCGAGCCGCAGGGGTGGGCCTGGCCTCGGGGACAGGGCAAAGGCGTAGAGGATCGTCGCTCCGGGCGGCAAGGCGTCGGCGGCGCGGTCAACGAGGCGAGACAGCGGTTCCGAAAGAGGGGCTCCCTGCAGCGCGGGAAGGAGGGTCTCGACCAGCCAGACGCGGCTGGCGGCAGCCCCAAGGCGGGCGCAGACGACGGGGACGGGAAGCTCCAGGGCGCCCGCGGGCAGGTCGAACTCGAGCCACAGGGCGTGGGCCGGGGCCAGCGGGCCGGAGGGCTCGGCCCAGCCGCGGAGCAGTTGCGCCACGGGTTTCGACAGGGGCGCCGCAGCCAGGAGCTCGGCTTCACCGGGACGGGCGACCTGAACGGACAGATCGACGCGGGAGCACGCTGCCCCGAGCCGCGCCTCGAGAATGACCTGGCTGGTCGCGGGCAGGTAGCGCGCCACGGCTCGCAGCCGCGCCACCGCCTGGCCATCGAACAACGGCGGGTCGAGCGGGGCGAGCGCGGCGTCGAGCCAGCGCGCGAAGCTCAAGCGGCGCGGTCAGCCGCCGGTGCCGGTGGTCGGCGGGGGAGGTGTTGGCGCCCAGTCGCCACCAGCGACCTGATCGAGGTCGTCCTCGGTCAGCTCGGTCGTCTCGGTCACGTCGACGTCTTCCAGCCGGAAGCCATCGTATTCGGCATGTTGCTCGTTCTGGCTCATGAGTTCCTCGATGTCCGGGGTGCTGCATTGAAGGATGATCGATCGCGCGCTAGAAATCAACTGGTCCGGGGCCACTTCCGAAAGTCGCCCGTCAGATCCCGTCGGGCCAGGCCGGTCGCCTGCTGCTCGAAGGGTCGAGGACCTTGACGGCAATACGGTTTTCCGGTTAACTGGCCTCATGAAAGCCACTATCGATGTGCCCGACGAGCTCTATCGGAAGATGAAGGCCAAAAGCGCGCTCGAGGGTCGCGCGTTACGCGAAGTCGCCATCGAGCTGTTCGGTGGCTATGTCGGTTCCACGACGGTTTCGCACCTACCGGCCTCGCCAAGCTCGCCCCGGCTGCCTACCTGGTTCGGCCGGCTCCGCCCGCCCGCCGGCAGCGTCGTCGACGACGACCTCGAGTCGGTTCGGCGCAGCATCGCGGCTGGGGTGATGAAGGAGCGGGGGCAGTGATCGTGGGCTTGGACACCTCGGTCCTCGTCCGGTTGCTCGTCGGCGAGCCGCGGGAACTGGCCCTCGCGGCCTTGCGGTTCCTCGAGGAACGGAAGGCGGCGGGTGACCGCGTGCTCGTGTCGGACTGGGTTCTTGCCGAGGCCTACTACGCCTTCCAGTACCACTACGGAGCCAGCAAGGCCGACACTCTCGCCGCATTTCGGGACTTTCTGGCCACCTCGGGAGTGGAGGGGACCGGAGAAGCCCAGGCCGTCCTCGAAACCCCGAATCTGGCCAGCTCCAAACCGGGGTTCATCGACCGCGTGATCCACCGCAACTACCTCCGCTCGTCGGCCGACCAGGTCGTGACCTTCGAGCGAGCGGCTCGTCGCCTGCCGCGGGTCGTTGTGCTGGCCGGTTGAAGGAGCCCCTTTGGTACACTCTCGCCCCTCGTGAGCGGCGACAAGGATCCAGTCTGGGGGCAGGTCACCCGGAACGGCGAGGAACGCAACCTGCTGGCGGGCCCGCGCGGGCGGTGGTCGGAGCTCCAGCGCATCGGGCGGATCGCGGCCGAGTTCGTGAGGGGCTTCCGGGCTCTTCATTTCGTGGGGCCCTGCGTCTCGGTGTTCGGCTCGGCGCGGTTCCCGGAAGGGCACGAGTACTACGAGCTCGCCCGCGAGGTCGGCCAGCGCCTCGCAATGGCGGGGTTCACGACCATGACCGGCGGCGGCCCGGGCATCATGGAGGCGGCCAACCGGGGCGCCCGCGAGCGCGGGGGAGCGTCGGTGGGCTGCAATATCGAGCTGCCCCACGAGCAGGAGCCCAACCCATATCTCGATTCCTTCGTCGAATTCCGCTACTTCTTCGTCCGCAAGGTGATGCTGGTCAAGTACTCCTATGCCTTCGTGGTCCTGCCTGGCGGCTTCGGCACGCTGGATGAGATCTTCGAGACGTTGACCCTGATCCAGAACCGCAAGATCCGCAACTTCCCCCTGGTGCTGATGGGCCGCGGATTCTGGCGGCCGATGCTCGACCTGCTCGACGCCATGGTGCGGGCAGGCACGATCGGTCCCGACGACCCGGGCCGGATTCTCGTCACCGACGACCCGGCCGAGGCCATCGACGCGATCGTGAGCCGGGTCGGTGGACTGGGCGTCGACTGGCGACCGCGGCCCCGGCCGAGCTGGGTGCTCGGCGAGCGGTCGCGAGCGATTCCCGCCGCTGCTAGGATCCCGGCCGCTGCACCACCTCCCGACCGGAAAGAACCATGAGCTTCAAACCCTCGTTGAACTGGCTCCTCGTTTTCGTGCCGGCGGCGGTCCTCCTCGAGGCCACGCGACCCGCCAGCCACACCTTGATCTTCCTGGTTTCGTGCATCGCCGTGATCCCGCTCGCGGGCTGGCTGGGCAAGGCCACCGAGCACCTCGCCGAGCACACCGGCGAGGGCGTGGGCGGCCTTCTGAACGCCACCTTCGGCAACGCGGCGGAGTTGATCATCGCGCTCCTGGCCCTGAAGGAGGGGCTCTACGACGTGGTCAAGGCCTCGATCACGGGGTCGATCATCGGCAACATCCTGCTGGTCCTCGGCGCCTCGTTCGTGGCCGGCGGCGTGCGTCACAAGTCCCAACGGTTCAATGTGACGGGCGCCCGCTCCCAGGCCACCACCTTGACTCTGGCGGCGATCGCGCTCTTGATGCCGGCGCTGTTCCACACCCTGGCCACCGGCGCCGGGCGGGTGGCCGCGGAGCGCACACTGTCGCTCGAGATCTCGATCGTCCTCATCCTCACCTACGGATTGATCCTGCTGTTCTCGCTGCACACCCACAAGCAGCTGTTCGTGGGCGCCGCGGCGGAGGCGGCCGAGGTCGAAGCCACGGTCGAGGTCCAGAAGCACTGGAGCATGAAGAAGGCCCTCTTGGTGCTGACCGGTGCGGCCGCGCTGGTGGGCTGGATGTCGGAGATCCTGGTCGGCTCGGTGGAGGGCGCGGCGCACCAGCTGGGCATGTCCCAGGTGTTCGTGGGCGTCGTGGTGGTGGCCATCGTGGGCAACGCGGCGGAGCACTCGACGGCGATTCTGGTGGCCCTCAAGAACCGCATGGACCTGGCCCTGTCGATCGCCGTCGGCAGCTCCATTCAGGTGGCCCTCTTCGTGGCCCCGGTCCTGGTCTTCGCGAGCCATTTCCTCGGCCCGGGTCCGATGGACCTGGTGTTCACCCCGGCCGAGGTGGCGGCCGTGCTGGCAGCGGTGGTGATCACCAACCAGGTGACCAACGACGGCGACTCGAACTGGCTCGAGGGCGCCCAGCTCCTCGCTGTCTATCTGATCATCGGGATCATCTTCTACTTCCTGCCCGACACCGTCGGCCACGCCGACGTGGCAGTGCCGGCGGCTGGGCACTGAAAGCGATAGGATCCGGGCGATGGAAAGAGTCCTCCAGGTCTTTGCGAGCCACGAAGAGGCGGAGAAGGCCGACCGCGCCTTCTACGCCTCGCTCACGCCGAATCAACGCGTTGACCTGCTGCTCGATCTGGTTGCCCGCGAACGGGAGTCGATGGGTGAAGCTGGCGAAAGACTTGAGAGAGTTTCTCGAGTTGTTGAGCTCGAGCGGAGTTGAGTTCCTGGTGGTGGGAGGCCACGCCGTGGCTTTTCACGGCTATCCCCGCTACACGGGCGATGTCGACTTCTGGGTCCGTCCGACTGCGGAGCACGCTCAGAGGCTCGGCGAGCTGATTCGGGATTTTGGATTTCCAGATGCGGCCGATCTGGCCGCAAGTCTCGCTGATCCGGATCAGGTCGTCCAGTTGGGCCGCCCGCCGAATCGCATCGACTTGTTGACCTCCCTCAGTGGCCTGGACTTCGACGATGCCTGGCGTCGTTCGATAGCCGGCGATCTCGATGGCCTTCCCGTACGGTTCCTGGACTTCGACTCACTCCTAGCGAACAAGCGAGCTGCTGGCCGCGGCAAGGACCTCGGTGACATCGTCGAGCTCGAACGGTTGTCCGGGGAAAACCGGCGGCACTAGTCCCCAGCTTCGCGCTGGACGCGCGGACGGACCACAGCTCGTCTCCGTCCTAAAGCCACCCATTTTCAATGACTTGACTCCCTTGTTGCGTCACGAGCGGGCT
>CXWL01001939.1_pt1 | contig 111171 bp, 114 predicted proteins | sample 590931 | NCBI WGS metagenome assembly CXWL01 (sample SAMEA3498368, study PRJEB10139) | groundwater metagenome | biome: water well; material: biofilm material | place: Germany | collected 2015-04-27 | reverse complement strand
GGCCCCGGCCCTTGAGCCTGCCAGCCAGCGTCTGCTTGTTCGTGTTGTAATATCCGCCCATCGCCTTGAGCTTGCGCATCTGCTCCATCGCATGGGTCAAGCTCCAGTCGGACAGGACGAGCACATGTTCGCGGTCATAGGTGACAGGGTCGGATCCCGCCGGATCGATCACGATGGCGCCATATTGGCCCATGGTTTCCTGCATGTTCGAATGGCTGTGATACCAGTAGGTTCCGGATTGGCGGACCTCGAACTCGTAATTGAAGGTTTCGCCGGGCTTGATCCCCGGAAAGCTGATGCCGGGAACGCCGTCCATCTGGAACGGCAGCAGGATGCCGTGCCAGTGGATCGATGTGTCCTCGGCAAGCGTGTTGGTCACGGCAATCCGGACCTTCTGGCCTTCCTTCAGGCGGATGACAGGGCCCGGTACGGTTCCGTTGACAGTGAAGGCGTGCCCCGTCCGGCCTCCCACCGAAAAGGGCGCATGACCGATCGAAAGCGCGATCGATTCGCCGCTGAGAACCTCGCCGTTGCCCGCGAGGCCCATTGTGCCGCTTTGGGCCCAGGCCGGGAAAAGCGGCACGAGCGCAAGACCCCCGCCGACAAAAGCGGCTCCCTTGAGCAAGGCGCGGCGATCAATGGGTGGAACAGTCATGAGAAGGCGTCCTTGATAGCAGTCAAAGCGCCATTCGCTCAATCCTTCTGTCAAATTACCGGCAAGGGCGTGTATGGAAACGCACAAGCGTCAATATGGAGCCATTCATGATCCGTTTCCTGTTTCTTGCAGCACTTGCCATAGCCACACCGGCATCGGCCCAATTCAAGCTCGCGGCCTCGATCCCCGCCGCCAATGCCAAAGTGGCAAAGCCCGGAAAGATCATCCTGACGTTCAGCGACAAGATGGTCGCCCGTTCGTTCAAGGCCGAACTGATGATGCTCAGCATGCCGGGAATGGCGGATCATCCGCCGATGAAAATGTCGGGATACACCACGCAGATGAGTGCGGACGGCAAATCGGTGAGCCTGCTCCTGAAGCACGCACTCCCGGCGGGCGGCTATGCGCTCAAATGGTCGGTAACAGGCGCGGATACGCACCGCGTGGCGGGCGAGCTTCCGTTCACCGTCAAATAGCGCACACGGCATAGGCCCGCACGGCGAAAGTTCCGAAGCCCTTGATCTTGGGCGGCACGGCGCAGAAGCGGAAACCCGCATCCGGCAGCGCGGCAAGATTGGTCATGTGCTCGACAATCGGGATGTCGGCTCCCAGCAGGGTGGTGTGGATCGGCCGGGACCGGGTGCGGGTATCATCGATATTGTAGCTGTCGATCCCGACCAGCGCCGCGCCGCCTTCGACCAGCAGCCGGGCCGCGGTCTCGGTCAGGAAGGGGTGATTCTCGAAATAGGGCTCGGTGCGCCAGAATCGGTCCCAGCCGGTATGGACCAGCACGGCCTTGCCGGACACATCCAGCCCGGCGAACGCATCGGCATCGACCGCGAGGGTATCTTCGAAGGATTGGCGCACGACCACGCCTTCAAGGTCTGCGAGTTGTGCAAGGTCGAGCCCCGCCAGGTCCTTTCCGTTGGCAAAGCGGTGGAACGGGCTGTCGAGATAGGTGCCGGTATTGGCGACCATGTCGATCCGCCCGATCTGGAACGAGGAGCCGTCGTCATAATGGACGCGCGACGCCTCGCGCTCCCAATAGTCGCAGATGGCGGGAGCGGGCAGGCCCTTGAAGGTGACCATGCCATGCTCGATCACGTGCGAAAGATCGATCAGGGATTCGCGCGGATGCGCCATAACGCATAGACTCCTATGCCCATCCAGATGATGTTGAGGGCGGCCGAGGGCAATGCCCCGTTCGCCCAGCCATTAACGATAAAACCGGCTGCCCCGACAACATTCATCGCCTGATACGCAACCGATTGCGGCTGAACCTTGGCAAGCGTCAGCAGCACATAGGCCGCAAGGATGAGGATGGCGCCTGACCATCCGGCGATTTCGACAAGGATCGTCACCCGTGCTTATGCACGCGCCGAAAGAGTGACGCCAAGAGATTTGAAGACTCCAAGCAGCGTCGCCAAAGTCGGATTGCCGTTTGCGCCAAGCGCCTTGTAAAGCGCCTGCCGCCCGATACCGGCGTCCTTCGCAATCTGCGTCATCCCGCGCGCGCGCGCGACGGTGTTGAGGGCGTGGACGATATGCTTCTGGTCGCCGCTCTCGAACACTTCGGCCAAATAGCCAGCGATGGTTTCGTCATTGTCGAGATATTCGGCTGCATCCCACTTCGTGATTTCAATCGCCATGTGCTTCACTCCAGTTCCGACGCCATCCGTTTCGCGCGGGCAATGTCGCGCGCCTGACTACCCTTGTCTCCACCGCAGAGCAGCAGGATGATCCGTTCCCTCCGCTGCATGAAGTAGATGCGGTAACCCGGACCGAAAGTCAGACGCAATTCGTGAACACCATCGCCCAACGATTTGGCATCCCCGAAATTGCCGAGCTGCACCCGCTCAATCCGCATCGTGATGCGGCCTCGGACAACCCGATCCAGGATCGAGCGATACCATGCCTCATACTCGGAGGTTCGCTCGACCTCAAACATTTGTCTTCTATAGAGGACCAATCATGACTTGTAAACACGCTTCCGCAAAAACGGAATGCTGACGCGGTTCATTCCTTGACACAGATAGGAGACTCTTATTACATATAACATCCGATTAAATTAAATAGGAGGCATTGATGCGCATCGAATTTGAGGGATGGAGTCGAAATCATGGAGCCAAGGTGATGTTCGATCAAAATTTGTGCAAAGCAAACCTAACAGATGACCCCTTTCCAATGACCCGCGAGGAGGTGAAGGTAAAAATACTAAGCCCAGAAAAGGATCTGGCCGAAGGCGTTGAGGTATGTTTTGGAACGGACATGCGCCTTGGCGGCGACCAACTCGTGACGATCCGACTGTCGTCCCGAGAACTCGCAATGCTGGCAAAGGCAGGCAATGATCACAAAACGCTTAAGGAGCTTGCGAAGTTGCTACAATAATCAGCCCTCTCTACTCTAGGCCGCCAGCTTCCTCAGCACGTAGTGCAGAATCCCGCCGTTCATGAAATACTCGACTTCATTGGCAGTATCGATCCGGCACAGCGCGGTGAAGGCGAAGCTGCTGCCATCCTTCCTTGTGACCAGCACCTCGACCTGCTGGCGCGGCTTGAGGCTTGCCACGCCCTTGATCGTGAACATATCGTCGCCCGTCAAGCCAAGCGACAGGCGCGTCTCGCCATTCTGGAACTGCAAGGGCAGCACGCCCATGCCGACGAGGTTCGAGCGGTGGATGCGCTCAAAGCTTTCGACGATCACCGCGCGCACGCCAAGCAGATTGGTGCCCTTTGCCGCCCAGTCGCGGCTCGAGCCGGTGCCATACTCCTTGCCCGCGATCACGACCAGTGCCGTGCCATCGGCCTTGTGTCGCATCGCCGCGTCGTAGATCGGCATCACGTCTGCACCGTAACGCGACATCCCGCCTTCGATACCGGGAACCATCTCGTTCTTGATCCGGATGTTGGCGAAGGTGCCGCGCATCATCACATCGTGATGGCCGCGCCGGGCGCCATAAGAGTTGAAATCCGCCTTGGCGACCTGATGTTCCATCAGCCATTGGCCGGCGGGCGAATCCGCCTTGATGCTGCCCGCCGGGCTGATGTGGTCGGTGGTGATCGAATCGCCGAGGATGGCGAGCGGTTTGGCTTCAACGATGTCGCCGACCGGCGCCGGGGTCATCGACATGCCTTCGAAATAGGGCGGGTTGGCGACATAGGTCGATCCGGCACGCCATTGATAGGTTTCCGAGCCCTCGACCTGGATCGCCTGCCAATGTTCGTCGCCCTTGTAGACATTGGCATAGCGCGCCTGGAACATGCCGCGATCGATGTTCGCAGCCATCGTTTCGGCGACTTCGAGATTGGTCGGCCAGATGTCCTTGAGATAAACATCCGAACCGTCGGTCGCCTGCCCGATCGGCGTGGTCGTAAAGTCCTCGGTGACCGTACCCTTCAACGCATAGGCAACAACGAGCGGTGGCGAGGCGAGGAAGTTCGCGCGCACGTCGGGCGAAACCCGGCCCTCGAAATTGCGGTTGCCCGAAAGCACCGACGCCGCGACGATGTCGTTACCATTGATCGCCTTGGAGATCGGCTCGGCAAGCGGGCCCGAATTGCCGATACAGGTCGTGCAGCCATAGCCGACCAGGTTGAAGCCGACCGCGTCCAGATGTTCCTGAAGGCCCGCCTTGACCAGATAGTCGGTGACAACCTGCGATCCCGGTGCGAGCGAGGTTTTGACCCACGGCTTGGGCTTGAGGCCAAAGGCGTTCGCCTTCTTGGCGACAAGGCCAGCGGCAACAAGCACGCCGGGGTTCGACGTATTGGTGCAGCTCGTGATCGCAGCGATCACCACGTCGCCATCGCCGATGTCATGGCTCTTGCCCTCGACCGGGACGCGCTTGAAGCCGTCATGCTTGTAGATCGAGGAAAGCTCGCCGTTGAAGACGTCGTCCACATCGGTGAGCGCGACCTTGTCCTGCGGGCGCTTGGGGCCGGCGAGGCTGGGGACGACCGTCGACATGTCGAGCCCGAGCGTCGAGGTAAAGACCGGGTCCGGCGAATCCGCAAAGCGCCACAGCCCCTGCGCCTTGGCATAGGCCTCGGTGAGCGCGATCTGCGCTTCCTCGCGGCCGGTGAGCCGCATATAATCGAGCGTCTTTTCGTCGATCCCGAAAAAGCCGCAGGTCGCGCCATATTCGGGCGCCATATTGGCGAGCGTCGCGCGGTCGGCGAGCGTCAGGTGATCGAGGCCCGGGCCGAAATATTCGACGAAGCGGCCCACAACACCGTGCTTCCTCAGCATCTGGGTGCACGTCAGCACGAGGTCGGTCGCGGTAATGCCTTCCTTTAGCTCGCCCGTCAGCTTGAAGCCCACGACCTCGGGGATCAGCATCGAGACGGGCTGGCCGAGCATGGCCGCTTCGGCCTCGATCCCGCCGACGCCCCAGCCGAGCACGCCAAGGCCGTTGATCATCGTCGTATGGCTGTCCGTACCGACACAGGTATCGGGATAGGCGACGGTAACGCCGGCCTGATCGGTCGAGGTCCACACCGCCTGGGCGATGTTTTCAAGGTTCACCTGGTGGCAGATGCCCGTGCCGGGAGGAACGGCCTTGAAATTGTCGAGGCTCTTCGATCCCCATTTGAGAAAATCATAGCGTTCGCCGTTGCGGTGATACTCGATCTCGACATTCTGCTCGAAGGCCTTGGGGTGGCCGAATTCGTCGACCATGACCGAATGGTCGATGACAAGATGGACGGGGACGAGCGGGTTGATCTTCGAGGTATCCCCGCCAAGCTTCGCAATCGCATCGCGCATTGCCGCCAGATCGACGACACAGGGCACGCCGGTGAAATCCTGGAGCAGCACGCGCGCGGGGCGATACTGGATTTCGGCATCGGAAGTCGGATTCTTCTGCCAGTCGATCAGCGCTTGCACGTCGGCGGTCGAGACCGTGAAGCCGCCATCTTCGAAGCGCAGCAGGTTTTCGAGCAGGACCTTCATCGAGAAGGGCAACCGCGAGACATCGCCCAGCTTTTCCGCCGCCTTGGGCAGCGAGTAATAGGCATAGGTCTTGCCAGCCACATCGAGGTTTGAGCGGGTGCCAAGCGTGTCTTGTCCAACGGCGGTCATGATGGTCTTGCCCTTGTTGCGCGCGCGTTGGCGAGCCGGGTGGCGTCCGCCGCTGCACGGGGTTGAAATGTCCCGAAATCCGGCACGGTGCGACCTGCTCGTGCGGAAGGTTCGAACGGGTGTTAGCAGGGCCACAAGAAGCTGTCAGCCCCGCGCTGGGCAGTTTTTCTCAAGAAAGACGCAACATTGTAACCCGGCAGCGCAATCTTGCCACATGCCTTCAATCCTCCTAGCCTCAGGATTGTCCAAGGTGGAGGCGAGTCCCAATCCGCATAGCGGAGCTGGCGGTCGCACCGCACTTGCCATGGCCGTGTGCCGCGTTTCCATGAAACCGGGCCGTTATGGCTGCACTTTGTCTGCGGCCCCAACAGGGACGTCTTGATATGAAAACCATCCTGTTTGCGGGCGTTGCGCTCGCCCTTTCGCTTGGCCTTTCCGCGCCGGTCGCGGCGCAGGAATCATCCTACACACCGGGTGGCTATACCGATGTTTCGGCCATCGACGTTCTCGATGGCGAGTTTGAGAACTATATGGATTATCTGGCGGGTCCGTGGAAAGCACAGAACGAATTTGCAAAATCCAAGGGATATATCACGAACTATGAGGTGCTCGCCAATCCTTATGCCCGGGCGGGCGAACCCGACCTCTTTCTGGTTGTCACCTATCCCAAAATCTATGACACGGCCGAAGAGCTGCGCCAGCAAAAAGAGTTCGAGGCCTTTATGAAGGCCGATGCTCGTGGGCTCGCCAAACAGTTCGCCGCGCGCGGCACGATGCGCAAACCGATGGGCCAGCAGCAGCTACGCCAATTGAAGCTCAAATAGTGCAATAGGGCCGCGCGGCACCGCGTGTGGCGCGGCCCTTTAACCGGAAAGCCCCAAAAAGCCCCGTTCCTTCGTTACAATGGTCGCAAAACTGGCACGCGAAAGGATCGAGTCGCGATAGGCGACCAGCTTGGGATATTTAGCGGCGTCGGGTGCAGCGCTTGCGTGCCCCAGGTTGACCAGCATCGTGCAGACCGAAATATCGGCGAGTGAAAATGCATCGCCAACCAGGAAATTCGATGCCGGGATCTGCGTTTCAAGCCAGGCCAGTATGGGAGGCAATTCGTTCGCCTGCGCCTCGTCGGCAGCAGCAAGGTCGGCCGGCCTGCCGACAAGCTTGGCAACGATCCGGTTGAAGAAAATCTTGCCCGCAGGCGAAAGCAGGATCGTATCGGCAAACTCGTCAAACCAAATGGTACGCCCCCGAGCCCTGGCCTCCGCCGGGATCAGCGCGGGCGAGGGATGCTTTGCCTCGATATAATGGACAATCGCGGAAGAATCGCAAAGCTGGTAATCGTCATCGCTGAATGCCGGAATCTTGCCAAAAGGGCTTATCGCGCGAAAGGCCGGATCGTTGCCCCCCGGCGCCGCTTGCTTGACTTCCAGCGCGACGCCCTTTTCAGCAGCAAAAACCATGACCTTGCGAACAAAGGGAGAGAGCGAGTTTCCGTGCAGGATCATGACGGTTATTCCTTTCAGGCAAGGTTTGGTTTCATAATGAAACTTACGGCCATGACTCCGGTTCTGCAATACACTTTTAGGCCTTGCATTGCAGCCGAAAACAAGGAACGCGCCTAAAAGATGCGCATTGCCGTCCTCAAGCCCGACAGCGGCTATTATGTCGACTGGGAGGCGGGCGCAGCGGACTATCGCCGCCTGTTCGGCAACGCGATTGCATTCTGCCCTTGGCGTGATCCGGGCGATCTTTCCGGTTTTGACCTTGTTATGCCGCTCCTCGCCTGGGGCTATCAGGGCGAACCGGTGCGCTGGTATCAGCTGCTCCAGTCTTGGCAGGGCCTGCCTTTCGCCAATGCGCTCGAAACATTGCGCTGGAATACGAACAAGGCCTATCTGCTCGAGCTTGAAGCGCGCGGCGTTCCAATCGTCCCGACGCGCCTCGCTCCGGCGCTTGGCCCGGCCGACCTGGACACCGCGCGAGCGATGTTTGGCGAGGCGCTCCTCGTCGTGAAGCCGACCGTCTCGGGCGGTGCGGAGGGGACGTATCGCCTGAGCGTGAACGAGGCCATCCCGGCCGATGTGGCCAATGCTGAAATGCTTATCCAGCCTCTCATTCCGGCGATCGCGGAGGAGGGGGAGTATAGCCTGTTTCATTTCGCCGGACGCTTCAGCCATGCCGTGTTGAAACGCCCCGCAACGGGCGATTTCCGGGTTCAGGAACAATTTGGCGGAACCGAAATTGGCGTTGATCCGCCGCTTGCGGCACATGCCCTGGCAAACGCGGCGCTTGAAGCCCTTCCCGAACAACCGCTTTATGCGCGCATTGACATGGTGCGCGATGCCGCGGGCGCATTTCGGCTGATGGAACTCGAACTGATTGAGCCAGCCCTGTTCCTGACCCATGCACCCGATGGCGGCGCGGTGTTTGCGGACGCCGTTCGTCGTCACGTGGAAATGCGGCGGAGCGGTTGACTTCGGCTTTCGCCTTCGCCAAGGGCCTGCCTCGCCAAAGCGCAACCGGGGACAGGTGGCCGAGTGGTTAATGGCAGCAGACTGTAAATCTGCCCGCGAGAGCGTACGCTGGTTCGAATCCAGCCCTGTCCACCAAAACTCAGAATACCGGCGCACTATCAAAAGTTTGCGAAAAACACTTCCTGTCCGCCGCCGGATTTGGTACATAACCCCTGTACACAAAGCGTTGCCGTTCGCGGCATTCGCCCGTCCGGCCGAGGGAATAATATCGGCCGAGCCGGCCCGAACATGGTGGGGCCGCAACTGGATTGCGCCGCGATGAGCGGAAGCCGTGGTCCGCACCTCCAACGTCGAAACGGTGTCTTCCACTTGCGTATGCGTGTGCCTGATACCGTTCGGCAGCAGCTTGGTCTGTGCGAGGTGAAAAGGTCGCTGGCGACCTACGACGATCGCCGAGCGCAAACTCTCGCTGCCATTTGTGTGGCTAGGCTTAGAGAGGTGTTTGATATGATCCAGACCAAAGAATTGTCGCAGGCGCACGCTCGCCAGATCGTGGTGTCGTGCTTTGACGATCTCGTTGCCGAAACAGAAGGCTATGGCGGGTTCGTTCCAGAAACCGACCGTCCCGAATTGGAAGTTTCGGAGCAACGAGAATTGTCGCTGGAATGTGTCTCCGAACTCAGGGGGCAGATCGCCTCTCGTTCGTTTGGTGGCCTCGTGCAATCACGAGCGAACGACACCTTGGCGAAATCGTCGCTCAGCCTGTCGTCCCTTACGCCAGTGCGTAGCAGCGATATTCTGGAAGGCGTCGCCCGAGCCATCATTGGTCAGCAAGAATTGTTCCTGCTCCGCTTGGAGGATCGGTTGGCGACCTTTCAACCAAACGATCCTCTGTTCCGCGACCGTGGACTGCCGACATCGGAACCGGTAATCTCGAATTCGTCCGCCATGCAAGCTCGGGGTCCGGCGTTGGGCGACGCAATCAAATCCTACTTGGCCTTCGGCGCTACGCAGTGGATCAGAAAAACCCATTCGGCACGGGTCTGGCAGCTTGGCTATCTGGAGCAATTCCTGACACCCGGCCGAGCATTGTCCGCAATTACCTCGCACGACATTCGATCGTATCGGGATTGCATCCTGTGCCTGCGCAAAAACCATGGCCGGTCGCCAAAGCACTCCTTCGCCGAGAAGCAAACGGACAATGTGAAGGCCCGCATCGCTCCAAAGACCGCGAGCTTGATCTTCGAGCCGACGAAGGCTTTTTTTCGTTGGGCCAAATCGGTCGAAGGCATGATTGAGACCAATCCGGCCGAGGATGTCCGCTTGGTCACGGAAAAGAAGACAAAGGGGCAAAAGACGCGCCGACCGTTTCGCAGGGATGAGCTTGAGAAGCTGTTTTCGTCGCCCGTGTTCACCGGCTGCAAATCGAGGCATCGCCGATATGAAGCGGGGCCGCAGCTTATCGAGGATGCAAAGTTCTGGGTTCCCATCTTGGGCTATTATACTGGGTGCCGCCTCGGGGAATTGGCTCAACTCCACTTCCGCGACCTGAGACTGGATGGGCCAATTCCCCATCTCAGCCTGAATGAGGATAACTCGGGCGTCGTGGGGACTGATCAAAAGCACCTCAAGTCTGCTGCCGGGGTGAGGCTCGTTCCGCTTCATCCCGACGTCATGGGCCTTGGCTTTGCGAAGTTCGCGGCAAGACGCTTTAAGCCAAAGCGCCCTTCGGATCGATTGTTTGCTGAATTTCCTTACGGGAGCGATGGCCAAGCTTCGACGGTCATCAGCAAATGGTTCAGCAGGTTCTTGAATTCTGTCGGCCTGACAGATCCGGCGCTAGTCTTTCACAGCTTCCGCCACGGCGCTGAAGACGCATTTAGAGACGCCCTGCTTCCTCAGTATGTCATCGACCGGATTATTGGTCATTCGGATGGAGCAACCAGTGCCACATATGGAAATGGCGTTTCCTTAGACATCGCAAATCAGGCGGTCACAGCCATGAAGCTTCCGCTTAGTTTGCTTAATGATTGCAACATTCAATCCAGTTACATTGGATAATTTTGCAATATAGATTGATATCACGAATTCTCGCCAAAATGCAGTCGGCTTCAATTTGGTAGGAATTGGTGGGACAATGACCCATCTCACAAGATGCTTGACTTTACTCTACCTTCTTGGCAAACAAGTCGATGCCAAGGAGGGCACTGTTCAACGGTGCTCTCTTTTTTATTGCCGTTGAACAGCGTCCTCGATCAGAGGAGGTAGAACGACATGTTGGGCAAATATATCAACGAGCATATTTTGGCCGCTGAGCTAGACCTTACCGTTGGCGCTCTGCGCAAATGGCGGCAGCGACAATATGGGCCTCCTGCAAAGAAAATGGGCAAGCGTGTGATGTACCTGCGATCAGATGTCGAAAAGTTTCTTGCCGATATCGAAGGCGGGGAGGTCACGTGAAATTATAGGAATTTGTCGTCCCACGCAGCCTGTTGCCGAAGCATGCCAATTGTGCTCAGAATAAGGAATAAGATTTGGTCGGCCGCCATAGTGGTCGCGTGAGCATGGATGTTGAATGGCCGTAAAAATCATTTCGGGGCCTCCCGCCTATAACAAGCCCCCGGCGCCAGATAAGATACCCCCAAAGAACATCTATCCGTTCCCTCCGATGATCATGGAAGAAACGCAGGTATGGGTATCCGTACCCCAACCGGACAAGCTCCATATAGTAGGACCGCTTCTCCCTGAGCATTTCGCTGAGTTTTATAAACCTCACGGTCCAGAAGATTACGGTCCCATGATTATGTCTGCTCTGGCGTCGGGTGGGGCGGGAAAGGTGCTTAAATCCTTTTATGAAAAGAACACTGGCATCTTTAAGACCGTGCAGATTGCAGTAGGATCAACGGGCGAACCCGTTTTCTTCAAACAAGGATTTGTGAAGAAGGTTCACTCCCTCACCATCCACGCCAATCCTAGGGCTTTGGGTCAAGAGGGCATCTTTGAGCTTCTGGATCGCCTTCACAACGCCACAAAGGGCGCATTCAAGGTCGGTGCTTTCCTAGCGACTGCAAGAATTTCCCGCCTGGACATAGCAGTCGATGTTGTCGGACTGCGCGTCGCTGACCTATTGGTAAGTGCAAAAGGTGAGGGCAAGAGGGCCCACTACTACGGCAAGGGCGGCGAACTGGAAACGATCAATGTGCACTTGGTTCACAAGCCCGGTAAGACCGGTAAGCCGACGCCAAAGATGAAGCGCACACCGATGAATGACTTATTGGTGATGGTGTATGACAAGCGCAGCGAACGAATTGCCAAAGGTCATCCTCCACCCTTTGGGGAAGCGCCGGTGACCCGAATTGAGGTTCCTAAGATCCAGTTCGGCAACAAGGCATTTGGCTTTTCATCATTGTTGACGTGGTCCAATCCAATAGCCGGCATAAGGGTTGGCCTGATCCGCTGCGCGATTGGCGAACCGACGGTGGATTGGCTTCGTTATGCCGAAGCTAGGCGGGGCGGAGGCCCAACAAGAGCCGCATCTGTTTGCGCCCTGACGCCCCTCGAGGCCGAAGAGCTTGAACAGTTGTATATTGGCCATAAGTCCGACGTGCTCGACGTGAAGTCCATATGGAAAAGCTGGCCCACAGGGATCAGCCATTCCGGTTTGTCGTACTTAATTGAAGCCGCCGAACAGAAAAGCGACGGAGTGCCGTTTCCGCCAGAAGAAATCTAAAGCAGCTTCCCTCCAATTGCCGCAAGTTACCTCGAAAATGAAATTGATTGCGGGGTTGCGGACCTGAGCAACGAACGCCATCGAGAACGGTACAGGCCCCTGCTGAGTGTCCAGCGGAGAGTGCGATCAGAAATTCGCGGCTATTCGCAAATTTTCGATTTTTGCCGAAAACACTTCCCTGCCACCGCCCAAGAACTACGTTTTGCGATTATTCCCTCCTTAACTCGACACGGCACATGGAAAAACACTACACGTCATATCTTCGGGTCAGCACAAATTCGCAGGGCGAGAGTGGCCTCGGACTGGAAGCGCAACGAGAGGCGGTGCGGCGCTTCATAGAAAGTTCGGGCGGATCGCTGGTTGAGGAATTCGTCGAAGTCGAAAGCGGCAAAATTTCCTCTCGGCCCATCCTTGCCAGCGCCATCACAAATTGCCGGCATACGAAATCAACGCTGGCCATAGCGAAGCTCGACCGGCTCGCCCGCTCGGTGGCCTTCATTTCGGCATTGATGGAAACGGACATCGAATTTGTTGCGGTAGACATGCCGCATGCGAACCGCCTGGTCCTTCACATGATGGCGGCCTTCGCAGAATTTGAACGGGAGCAGATTTCAGCCAGAACGAAGGCGGCGCTTGCGGCAGCGAAGGCCAGAGGCGTTGTGCTGGGTCGCTATGGCGCAACGCTCGCTCGCCAGCACAAGGAGGAGGCAGCGAGCTTCGCTGAAACGATGAGAGGCCCAATTGAACATTGTTTGGGCAATGGCAGCGCCACGCTTGCCGAAATCGCCGGCAATTTGAACGACGCGGGCCATGTAACAGCGGAAGGAGCAAGGTGGGGCCCTACAGGCGTTCTGCGGGTCCTCAAACGTCTTCATCTACGGTCAGCATATATGAGTTAGGCCGGTAGGGGACCACTGCTGCGGAGACACCGAAATCATTCCAATAAGCTTGGCAATCTCAGAAAAATGGAATGGGCCAATTGGCTCGCCAGGAGAAAACATGTTTCGCAAATTGTGGGCAGCGCGGAGTATCATCCCAGAGAGACAGTTGCCTCCTACAAACATGACCAAATCGCCGGGCTTGGGCGCTGGAAACGTCTGAGGCTGGTTGCCTCGTGGCTGGTCACCATTCCAACTTCTTTGTCGGAAACGGTGAAACCGGACATTCAGGCTTCCTGCTCAGAATTTCGATATTGCTCCGAACCGCCCAGACGGACTTTTCTCGGGGACTCGGCACTTGGCCAAGGTGGTTATCCACAATTGCTCCACACCACGCTCCACCCTTATTTTTTGGTAATTCATCGCCGACGTGTTGAGGGCGTGACCGACAAGTGCGAATACCTCCATATGAGAATTGCACGATGAATCTCCTGATTGATACGACTGGGCGCGCCACAGCTCGACCACAGCCCGAAGGCTGCGCACAAGAAGAATATGTTTGCTGGTCGCGGATGCAAGCCGAAGCTGGCCAGCAACTCGACGCAATTATCGCTCGTAAGGAATTGGAACGCCGGGCGGGCAATGGGCGTTTTCTGTGGGGCGTCGGTAACCCTCCGGCCGTGATTGCCAACGTATTCGCACGCGCCGAAGTCCCCGTTCGCGCGATTTTCTCAGTCATGAAATCCCGTCCAAAGACCGTTGACGTCACGCCATCGCGCACAGTCGCATGGCGTCGATACTTCGACGCACACGGGGATGAGCGACCGCTACCACCGTACGCCTTGGTCACAAGCCGGGGCGATAGCGCCAGCGGGGCGAAACGCACCCATTATGCGCTCATGTGCCGATCGAGCGAACCGCTCACGATTCGGCGTGGAGAGCCATTTGATCCTGGCGCATTCCGCAATGCGGGCGGGACCGGTGCGCCTGTCGGCGCCTCCCAGGTGACCGCGCTTCTTCGACGTGTCGGCGAAGACGGCGCGGAGCCTAATTACGAGGCCAACATCACGGCTTGGCTGGTCGCCAGCTACTGGGTACGTCTGACCGACCCCGTCGAATTGGACGCTTCCCGACTGAAGCTGCTAGCGTCAGCAGTGGATGAGGGGTTGAACGAGTGGTGTGAGATAGTTGCGCAAGTCCTGAGCGGACCGGCGGCGGGGCGGTCGGAGGCAATAGGGACGCTGCTGTAAGGCAGCACTTCGCGCGTGGATCGGGCTGTGCTAATCCACGCAACTAGGGGGAGTGGTGGCCGACGACAGCAATGCCTTGATCAAAAGTTTGCGAAGCGCTGGGTTCAGTCGCGCGGCGATCCAGGCTGCATGGCCGTCCTGGTGGACAAACGAAGCAGACACATCTCCTTCTGGCCGTGCAGAGCTACGTTTCGCGCTTGCCCGTCGGCTTGGGCTTGAACCCAAGCCTTTGCTTGGGGAGCGTGTTGAGTTTGTCTGGAATGACGAGGCGAAATTCAAGCACCTGTCCGCCGAGGACGAGGCGCAGAAGGCCGCGCTCACTTCCTTTGGTATGTCAATTGGTCGCCTGTTGCTTCGTGCGACACCCGCGCCTGCGACCGAGATAACGCCACCTGACATCTTGCGGGCCGCCATACTTAGCGGAAATGTATTCGTCGACCTCGGCTCACTCATTGCGACCTGCTGGGCGCTGCGAATACCCGTGATCCATTTGAGAATACTCCCGCTCGAGGCTAAATCCATGCACGCTATGGTGATAAAGGTGGAGGATCGCTTTGCTATCTTGTTGGGTCGGGATGCCGGATATCCCGCTCCCATTGCTTTCACGCTCGCTCACGAGCTCGGACATGTGATGCTGGGTCATCTTGCTGAGGCACCCGCGCTGATCGATATTGAGGATCCTGCACTAGCGCGTGACAGCGACGATCAAGAGGCCGAGGCTGATCGTTTCGCGCTTACCTTGCTAACTGGGTCACCGGAACCAGACATCCAAACAAACCTCGACCGTTTTAATGCCCCCACGCTGGCGGCTGCGGTGCTCGAAGCCGCACCGCGATACGGTGTCGAACCCGGTACACTGGCTCTCTGCCTCGCGCATCGCCGCCACGCCTGGCCGGTTGCAATGTCAGCATTGCGATTCATTTACAGCGAACGAAAGCCAGCGTGGCGAGAGGTAAACGGCATAGCGGACGGCGAACTTTTGTGGGATGAGCTCGGCGATGAGGCCGCGCATTATTTGCGCAATATCATGATCGGCAGTGATGCCTGAGCACGTACTGCTCGACAACGACGTGGCGCTGAAGGTCGCCTGCTACTCTCTTGTGAACGAGGTGATCGCCATCACCACCGTCGAAGGCACGCCGCCTGCCATACTGAACGTAGGGAGGTATGTGATCCGAGACCGACTTAAGCGGGCCTCGAACATCGCCGACGTGTCGCGCGCCAAGGCCGCATTCGAAAAGTTTTTGGAAGAAGTGATCCTACTTGAACCCAATGACGAGGAACTCGCAATTGCGGCCGACTTGGAGGCTGAGGCAGGCCGGCGAGACCTTGAGCTCGATGGCGGAGAGAGCCAGTTGTTAGCAGTGCTTGCTAGCCGTGCGTGCAGTCTCCTTGTTACTGGAGACAAGCGCGCCATTGCCGCTATGGCGTTGGTAGCACTGGACCTCGCAGCAAATCGGATCGGATGCTTCGAGCAACTCATGGCGCACGTGGTCCACGCGGTGGGTATTAAGGTCGTGCGTCCACTCGTTTGCGGTGAACCTCGCGTCGACCGAGCAGTCACGTTGTGCTTCGCCTGTTCGAGGGCGGTTGTGTCGCTGGATGACGTAATGAGCGGGCTGAGCAGTTACATCAGCCACCTCAATCAGTCGGCTCCCGGTGTACTGCTGCCTGGAGGGGACCTCTCGTCAATGACCGCGTAGATGTTCGTCGAGGTTCAGCGCTGACCGCGTAGGAAAACGGCGTAGGGATCCCGCAGCTTGGCCACCAGATCAATGCCGATGGTACGTGGCTCGCCATCGTTATGCAGTTCAGGCGCCTCGATCACCTCGAGGCAAGCTTTGTCGACACGGCCCTTTATGTAGCGGCTGCCGACCCGACCGGTGCTCGGTCCCACCGGAACTCGGGTTTGGTCGAGCAGCAGCGAGAATTTTTCCGCATGGAGATCTTCGATTACCAAGGCGTAGCGTGACCCCCGCACTTCAATGGTCTCCGGTATTTTCTGCCAAGTAATTCCATCAGCCGAAAACTCCGCTGCGATGCCATCACCAAAATGGTTTGAGACCATTTCTTCCATGCAGAGGTGGATGGTTTGGCCACGCTCTGCGAATGTGCGGGCAAACGGTTGCACCATCGAAGCGGGGTGGCAGGTGTTTCCACCATAACCCCACATACCGAAGCCCGTATTGCGGATTTCCGCGCTTTTTCGGGCGATTATATTAGCCAAGCTTTCGTTCGCGTGAGTCCCGATCTTCATGAAGAGCAGGCCCGCGCCGGGCTTAACGATCTCATTCACGGCCACTCTCCAAAAACTCCAATTCGTATTCGTCCTCATGCGCCACACCGTAGTCGAGACGACGCTTCGCCCTAACGTATCGGACAGTCGGTCGCTGATCCAGCCCGTAGAAGCTTTCGAGCCGCTGCTCGTCGGTAATTGCAGCACTGGGTGCAGGCGGCGCATTCCCCGGTAACGCTGTGAGGTAAAGATTGCAGGATTTTAGCTCGGGTGCGTCGTCCAAGTGATACTCGTGGAGCTTTCGCTGCATGCGCGAGACATAAAAACCTTGCCGGGCAGCAAACCCTTGCACGCTTGCGAGTACTCGCTTCGGCCATTCGAGTTCGTCATCGTCGGCTATTACCACGACGCCTTCCCCAATATGGCCAGTTGCCTCCATGCCGCGCTCGACGAACACATTGACGCTCTCGCCGTTATTCGATGCCCCCCATGGCGGATTTGTATAGAAACAGTCGTAAAGCTGGCCATGCTCCATTGCATCGAGCACATTGTAAAGGCGGGCGTCCAAGTTGGGAATTCGCTCTCGATCGGCGAAGTTCATCACCGCCTCGACTGTGCGCTCGTCGAAGTCGAACACGGTTATGTGCGACGGACCGAAGTTCAAAACCTCGCGCACCTGCAGATACGCAACGCATACGCTTATAGCGTCGCCATCCCCTATGAACGCCAGACGTTTTCCATCGGCCCAGTCGGCGATCATCTCGCTTTGGAGCACCATGTCACCCGTCTTCATGTGGATTTGGTCGAACACGCGAAGTGGACGCGGCCTGTTTTGGACTACGTCCGATACTGCGTTAATTGCCTTGCGAAGATCTACTCGGCGGCGTTCTGTGGGTGGTGCAGGCGCAGGCGCCGATTGCTGGGCATTGCCAATGCCGACGAGATCGCTAATCCAACCCAAGAGTCCATTCATGACAACCGCCTCGCAAGCATTGCGACCAACTCCTCCCGCGGCCCGGCCGTATCAAACATGTATACGGGACAGCGAATAGACATTCCGTACGTCGCTGCGACGGACGCTTGCAGCGCAGTGTGGGTTCGCGCCTCTTCTTCCGTCACTATCGGACGACCGCCGGGATCCGTCTGTATTCGTCGCTGTGTTTCCTCAGGGCTGGCGTAGAGAGTCCATATCTCGTCCGGGCGGAGTTGCGCGAATTGCTCAAAGGAAAACGGGGTGATGCGAAAGCCATAAGCCTCCTTCGTGACCGGATGACTATCGACTAGCACATGCTTTGTGGCGCGGTGCTCATCCACGAACGCAAGAAGCGCGCGATCGACCTCAGCTACATCTTCCGGTGTGACTACGCTGGCGGATTTGGCCCGAAGGTCGTGCTGACCGGAGACGGCTGCCAGGCGGGCAGCGCAGTACGCGGTAAGCCTTGCTCCATACTCCCAGATTATTAGATTTGATACTTGGTCGAGCAACAGCCTTGTCGTCGAGCTCTTCCCAGCAGCAGGCGCACCCGTCAGATAGATAACCTTCGGCATCGTCCATCCCCCGGATTGTAATTCTTACTTAACTACATTCAGAGTCAAGTGAATAGAAGCCTTGAGTCCAAAGCCACGCCAATATCCAATGTATTCATATTTTCGCGGGCAGGCATTGAGCTATCCATCGGATCGACCACTTTGGGCGATGATCTCAATTCTCTTCCGTGTCAGGCTGAGTCCAATACGCAATCCGAGGTCAATATCTCGGAGAATTTACAATGTTCGACGTCTGGGCAGCAATCGTCAAACTGGGCCAGCCATGTCTCTACAAGCGCCTCAATCATCACCTCATCGGCAACGACGGCCTTGTCCGGAATGAAGTGCTGACGGGAATAGACCGCATCATGTGCGAAAATCTCCTGAGCCTGCACCGGACTTTTGAGGCTCCAACGGATATTCAGCGTATTTCGGCCGAGCAACGCTTTCTCAATGTGAGCGCCCTCCAGAAGTCGATCCGGCGGGGGGACGCAGCGGGAGCCATGCGATTTGCGCAGCAAGGGTGCCAAATAGATCAGGAGCACGTTTTCAGGCGTCTGGCAGTCTGCGCGGTCGAGGACGTCGGCATAGGCAATCTGGCGGCGGTTGGGATGGCGCTGGCTTTGATGGGCAACAAACAACTGCGCAATCTTGGACCTAGGGGATCACTTGCGGCCCTGATCGCTCGAGAGCTTGCCGCGAGCGCAAAATCTCGTCTCGCCTGCGACCTGATTAGCATCGTAGACTATGATCGATCGCTTGGATCCATGAAGGAGCAATTGGTCAACGCGCCGGTGCATGAATTGCGCCATCTGGCCGAAAACAAAGCGGCTCCTATCGCCCATCGAATGCTTTCAGCATGGCTGCTCGCGGGGACGCGCCGGTTCGCCGGAACTGATATGCCGATCACGCCGAAACGCCCCCGGACGGAATTTATGCAAATGATGGCGGCGAGCCGAGCGCCGCTGCTGCTTCACTACATTGCAGATCGTACCGCTGCACGACTGGCGGAAGCCATGTTCGTTGCATCACACTTCATCGCGGAGTTTGTTGCCGACGAGCCAGATATTGAGTTGCAAACTCGCCATTTGACACCATCTGCCGAAATCGAAGGGTTTCCCGCAGCGTCCTACGATCTCCACACCCGAGAGGGGCGGTTTGCTCTCAATCACTTTGGCCGGGAATGCGGCGAGATCAGCAGTTTGCTAGTTCGCTTGCCCACGAGCATGCGGGAATTGGCGATCCGCCACGGTGTTTTCATCGTTGAGGGAGGTCTGTTGCAGAGCGGACTTCGGTTCGATGCGGCCAATACGATTGAGACTGACGCCCATGGGGCTGAGATGGCTTTCGCGGGGCTGAATTCAGAGACTTCGCAATCCGCCTTCTTGAAAGCAATTTCTGACAACCTGTCTTTGTTGGATGATCTCCGGAGAAGGCCATATTTCCGTTCTATTTGACGTCGCTTTGTATTTGAGTAAAATGGAAGTCTGGCATTCGATGCCCCGGCACCCGCATTCGATGCCCCGGCACCCGCATTCACCGCAGCGGGATATCTCCGGTTCAGCAAGGCAAGGGCGGTGGCCTGCGACCTAACGGTCGTCGGGCCCCCTTGTCTTGACTGAGGAATTCAAAATGAAATCGAATTTGGAAATTGACCTTACTTCAGGGATGTACTCGACTTCGGAGAACAATCGTGAACGCCGCGCGAGAACGGCTCTTCGCTCGCTGAGTTGCACCCTAGAGAAGGTTCCTGCACGTTCCTGGATACGAGCCTATTATGGCGTGGGTTACATGGTCCTAGATTGGCGTAATAACGTTGTCTTGGGCTGCGGTTCTCGTTGTTATATGGCTACATTAGCCGAGGTTGAGGAGTTTATCGCGATATATCGCGAGAAACATAGTAGATAACGGCCAATCCAACTCAGCGTGGCAGATATGATCCAAGGCGGGTTGCTGCATAAATTAATTGGCCGGTTAGGGAAGAAATTGGGCCTCAGCAACCAATACACCTGAGTATGCACAATGATCGTCATTGAAGGGATACGGACCCCAAGGGCGAAATCGAGTCGATAGCTCAACATCATCGCAGTTCGTTGGCTCGTTGCGCATTGAAGCCGACTTGGGCAATACTCGCGTTATGGCGACGCCGGAACAAAAGGCACGAAACTTGATCGACGGCCAGCTAGATGCTGCTGGGTGGGTCGTGCAGGATCGGGAGGAAATGAGCCTTGGCGCGCGTTTGGGCGTCGCCGTCCGGGAATATCCGTTGGCGACCGGCCCATGCGACTATCTTTTGTTTGTGGATCGCAAGGCCTGTGGCGTCGTCGAAGCGAAGCCTGAAGGCAATACCCTGTCCGGCGTTGCCGATCAGGCAAGTCGTTACCAGCATCAGCTTCCGGGTCATCTGGCTGCTTGGGGCGATCCCCTCCGCTTCGATTATGAGGCGAGCGCGTCCGAAATCCTGTTCAGCGACCGGGCCGACCCCGATCAAAGGTCACGCTATCTGTTCGGCTTTCACCGTCCTGAAACCCTGCATGAGTGGTTGAACGAAGGCGGTTCACTGCGGCAGCGCCTGACCGTCATGCCAGCCCTTGTCACCGACGGCCTACGCGATTGCCAGACTGAGGCCATCACAAACCTTGAGCAGTCACTGGCCGCAGGCAAGCCCCGCGCATTAGTGCAAATGACGATGGGAGCGGGCAAGACCTTTACCGCAGCAACGCAGGCATACCGATTGCTCGCCCATGCGGGGGCCAAGCGCATTCTGTTTCTGGTGGATCGCAACAATCTGGGGCGGCAAACGCTGAAAGAGTTTCAGGCATATCGTCCACCCGGCACCGGCCGATTGTTCACCGAACTCTATAATATCCAGCGGCTCGGGCCAGCCGGCCTTGATCCCAATGCCTCCGTTGTCATTTCGACAATCCAGCGCGTCTATGCGCAGCTTGCAGGTCAAGACCTGTCCGAAGAGGATGAAGAGGCCAGCGCGTATGAGAATGACAATGCGCCTACCAAGCAGGTTACCTACTCGTCGGCCTTGCCGCCAGAGACCTTTGATATTGTCATCGTGGATGAATGCCACCGTTCGATCTATGGCAACTGGCGACAGGTGCTGGAATATTTTGACGCATTCACCATCGGGCTGACCGCCACGCCTTCCGTCCACACGCTGGGCTATTTCCAGAAAAACCTTGTTGCCGAATATCCCTATGAACGCTCGGTGATCGATGGCGTAAACGTGCCGTTTGAGGTCTTCCGCATCCGCACCGAGATCGGTGAGCGTGGTAGCCGGATCAAAGCTGGTTTTACGGTTCCCCGGCGAGATCGTCACACCCGGCGGCAACGCTATGAGGAATTGGCCGAGGATCATATCTACAGTGCGACGGAGCTTGACCGCACCGTCATCGCGCCAAACCAGATCAGGCTGGTGCTTGAAACTTATCGGGACACGTTGGCGACCGAACTTTTTCCCGGCCGCACCGAGGTGCCAAAAACGCTGATCTTTGCGAAGGACGATCACCACGCCGAGGAGATTGTCCACATCGCCCGCGAAGTGTTCGCCAAGGGCAACGAATTCGCCAAGAAAATTACCTATGCGGCGGATGATCCGGAACGGCTGATCTCGGAATTCCGCAACGCCTATAACCCGCGCATGGCAGTAACGGTGGATATGATCGCGACCGGCACCGACATAAAGCCGGTCGAAGTGCTGATCTTCATGCGTGATGTGCGCTCATCACTGTATTTTGAACAGATGAAGGGGCGCGGCGTCCGCACGATCAACGATGCCGATCTCCACATGGTCACGCCTGACGCACACAAGAAGGAACGCTTCATTCTGATCGACGCGGTTGGCGTTACCGAAAGCATCAAGCAGGTCGCCAAACCGCTGGAGCGCAAGCGGGATGTGAGTTTTGACAAGCTGCTTGAACAGGTTGCCAGCGGGCGTAACGATCCTGATCTCGTATCGACACTGGCGGGGCGGTTGGCCACGCTTGACCGCAAGCTGACCGACGATGACAGGGCGCAGATCGTCGAAGCATCTGGGGGTCACACATTGCAAGGGATCGCCAGTGAATTGCTCGACAGCATCGACAATGACAAAATCGCCGAAGCCACTCCGCCGCCCGTCACTGAAGAGACGATGGACGATGCCGCGGCGAAGATGCGAGACATGGCGCTGCGGGCGCTGGCCGATGCGCCGAAATTGCGCAAACTGCTGATCGACCTGAAACAGCAAAGCGAGTTGATCATTGACGAGTTCAGCCGCGATGCCGTGATCTCCACGGGCTTCGACGAAAAGGCGGCAATGGCAATCACCGCAAAGTTCAGCGATTTTCTCGAAACGCATCAGGACGAACTGACCGCGCTCACCATCCTCTATGGCAAGCCGCAGCGCGCCCAGCGGCTGACCTATGCCAGCCTAGAGGAATTGCGCAGCGCGCTAGCCAAACCACCCTGGCTTTTGGAACCGATTGCAATCTGGAGTGCCTATAAACGGCTATCAAGCGGCAAGATCATTGCCGACCCGGCCCGCGTGCTGACTGATATTGTGGCACTGATCCGCTATGCGCTTGGTCAGCGTGAAACATTGCAGCCGATGTCCGCCGATATGGCGGGCCGTTTCAACCTTTGGCTGGGACGAGAAGACAAGGCAGGGCGGAACTACTCAGCGGAACAGCTTGCCTGGCTGGAGGCGATCCGCGATCATCTGGCAGCTAACATTGACGTAGCGCTCCGCGACCTTCAGGAGCAGCCTAGTTTCGTAACAAAGGGTGGTATCATCGCCGCCCGCCGTGCTTTTGGCGACGGGTTGAACAGGATCATCGACGACTTACCGGAAGCACTGGTTGCATGAGCAGCAAGTGGATGGGGGATTAGGGTTTGGCGCGGGGCAAGAAAAACGCGGCGGTCGATCAAGGGCCGGTAGAAGGGCTTTGGGAGCTTCCAGAAGGTTGGCGGTGGGAGCGCCTGCAGAACGCTGCACCGGTAAATCCTCGACGTGATTTGGGCAATCTGAGGGATGACGATGAAGTCGTCTTTTTGCAAATGGCTGCCGTCAAAGAACTAAGTGGCAAACTCGACCTCACCCAGTTTCGAAAAATTGCGACAGTCAGATTGGGATATACTCGATTTCGAACGGGTGATGTAATTTTTGCGAAAATCACCCCTTGCATGGAAAATGGCAAACTGGCGGTCATTCCTGAAGTGCCTCATCTAGTTGGCGCGGGCTCCACCGAGTTTCATGTTCTTGAGCCGACCTTGGTAAGTGAGCGCTATCTGTTTCATTGGCTATCGCAGCGTTGGTTCCGTCAGGAAGCCGAACACAACATGACTGGTACAGCCGGTCAAAAACGCGTGCCTACCGAATGGTTCCGCCAATCAGTAATACCCGTTCCTCCGAGCGATCAACAACCTAGGTTGGTTGCGAAGATTGAAGCTCTTTTTGATGAGGTGGAGGAAGGAGAGAGGCTCTTGGATCAAGTCGGAGCCATTGAACCCTACCAAGGAATGATCGGCACCCTCCGCCAATCCATCCTCGCCGCCGCCTTCCGCGGAAATCTGATCCCGTGAACGAACAATCGCTCATCTCCAAAGTCTGGAACTATGCGCATGTGCTGCGCGATGAGGGGGTGGGTTATGGCGACTATGTCGGCCAGATCAGTTTCCTGCTGTTCCTCAAAATGGATGAAGAACGGACGACCTATCTGGGAGAGCCCTCCCTGATCCCGGCCGAGTATCAATGGTCCACGTTACGCACCAAAACCGGTGAGGCGCTCGACAAGCATTACAAGGATGCGCTTGCCACGCTTTCTAAACGCACCGATTTCGTCGGCACCCTGTTCCTGAAGGCCGAAAGCAAGATCAACGATCCCGCTCGCCTGCAACGCCTTGTCACCCTGATCGATGCCGAGACATGGATGGGCGTAAACGTGGATGTGAAGGGTGCGATTTACGAAGGGCTACTTGAACGAAACGCCGGGGAAGTGAAAAGTGGAGCAGGCCAATATTTCACCCCGCGCCCGCTCATTCAGGCGATGGTGGAGGTGGTTGATCCCCAGCCGAACGAAACGGTCTGTGATCCGGCCTGTGGCACAGGCGGCTTCCTGCTGGCCGCCTATGAGCATATGAAGGATAAGCCCTCCGCCGCTGACCGGCGTGTTTCGACGGCTCTACGCACCAAGGGCTTTCGAGGATATGACATCGTTGCGGACGTGGTGCGTCTGTGCGCGATGAACCTGTATCTGCATGGCGTCGGCGGTGATTTTTCACCCGTGACGCAGAGTGATGCGCTGGCCAATGATACCGGCGAACGCTTCGATCTCGTCCTCGCCAACCCTCCTTTCGGTAAGCGCCAGTCATTCCGCATCGTCAATCAGGAAGGCGATATCGAAACAGAGAAGCAGGATTACGTCCGGGAAGATTTCACCGTCACCACGTCCAACAAGCAACTCAATTTCGTCCAGCACATCATGACGATCCTGAAACCCGGCGGCAGCGCCGCCGTAGTGCTGCCTGACAATGTGCTGTTTGAAGGCGGAGCAGGCGAAACGCTCCGGCGGCGTTTGCTCAAGGATTTCAACTTCCACACTCTGCTGCGCCTGCCGACTGGCATCTTTTACAAGCAGGGGGTGAAAGCGAACGTTTTGTTCTTCGATAAAGTGGCGGCAGCCGACCGTATCGCGACCGAGGCGCTATGGGTCTATGATTTCCGCACCAACCGCAACTTCACACTGCGCGAACGGCCCCTGAAACGCGCGGACCTTGATGATTTCGTGGCCGCCTATGGCAAACGCGCCATGATCCACACGCGCAAGGAAAGCGAGTGCTTCCGCAAATTCACCTACGCCGAAATCGCCGCCCGCGATAAGCTCAACCTGGATATATTCTGGCTGAAGGATGACGGGCATATCGATCCCGACAGCCTGCCGCCACCGGATGAGGTTGCAGCGGAGATCGTCGAGAATTTGGAGGCGGCGCTGGAGCGGTTCCGGCGGGTTGCTGCGGAACTCGTTGGATAGTCTTATTACCTCACGATTGGATCGAGGACGGATCCAGCAGCGATCCCGAATAATCGACTGTGCAACCCTATGGCTTCCCTTTCAGACAAACACGCCACGCAGTCGGCAGCAAACCGCGCTTTGTTGGTCGAAGCGATAGGTTGTAGGTAGCGCAGACGTATAGGAAGGAATTCAGGGCACTCGTCGTCTCCGTCGAGTGCCGTGTAGATTACCTCAAATAGATCCTTAATGATCTTTCGTTGGCCATGCTGTTGCGCTGCAAGCGTAGGGCTACTTATGATATAATCGCGGGTGATCTGCTTCATTAGCGATACCTCGTCGAGCACGTCTTGGTCAAACGTAACGGCTCTTCCACCGCCGGATGTGGAAGCGATCTCCACCCCGTGAATGTACTTTCCAATGAGTTGTGAGGTCATCCGGCGCAGTTGCTCACGTTGCTCTCGCGTGCCTTCGTAGGGTTCAGTCAGCAAGGCGCTAAAATTGCCCTTGATATGCTTGTCCAAGCGTTCGTAGACGGCTTCCAATCTTTTCTTCGTGGTTGGACTTTTGTCCTCGGCTGCATGATTGATGATCGGACTAGGGTCGCGAAATATCTGATACCAAGGGATCGCGTTGCACCTTTGAAAATCTTCAAGGTCGTGCACGGAATAGGCAACGTCGTCCGACCAGTCCATTAGCTCAGCTTCGAGGGTTTTTCTGTCACCCTTGTGAAACTTCCGAGCAAACTCGAAGTCGTCTTTCTCTGTTTTATATGCAGACCACTTGTTGTGCTTCTTGCCTTGTTTTTTTGCGGCTCGAAACCAAGGATACTTCAGGGACGCTGCCAACGTGGCTCGTGTCAAATCCATACCGTCTTTGTCTGGAAAGCGAACGGCCAGCTTCGTCAATATACGAAAGGATTGAGCGTTCCCCTCGAAGCCGTCGGTATCATGAGGTCGGACGAGTTCATCTAAGACTGTCTCGCCTATGTGCCCAAACGGGGGGTGGCCGAGATCATGAGCTAGGCAGGCTGCTTCGACGACTTCGGGGTGCAATCCATGCTCTGCGGCCAGTATCGGTTGATTTTTTTGGAGCAGTTGGCCAAGTCGGCGGCCGATCTGGGCTACTTTGTAGCTGTGCTGCTGTCGCGTGTGAAAGACGTCTGCTTCGCCAGCACGGACGATCTGTGTTATTCCGGCCAAGCGCTGGAAGGCTGACGAATAAAGGATGCGATCTCGATCGCGCTCGAACTGATTGCGCTGATCCGAGCTCGTGTTATTGTGTCGCCTCCGTTCCCGGTCGGCTTCTCCCCAACCCAATGGTTAGGCTGCCACCGCCTCAAGGGCCACGGAAAGCGTCCAGTCACGGTTCACGCTCAAGCGCCCCCGCTCAGCGGCGCGTTGGATCGCCAACTGGCTTTGCAGACGGGGATGTCCGGAATTCATCAGTTGTGTGCAAAGAGCTAGGGCATCTGCATGGCCGCCCAGCTCGTGCAGGGCTTCAACTACTTGATTATCCGAGGGCACTTCGAGTGAATATGACATGGCCTTTTTCTCCACTTCGACGGTACAAAAATAACCTTTCCAAACGGTTATCCGATTGGATGCCACTGTGATCATATGATCAATTAGGAAAGCTCGGTAACAACGACGCCAGCCTCTCGTTTGCCGACAAGCCGCGCGCCCGTCCGATCATGGAAGCGATATCCATGCTGAATTTATGACCATCTCTGAACTCCCAGTCGCACTCGTTGCGTACCATATGACGGCAACTGCCTCGACGCAACCGCGATAATGTACGTAAACAAAATGCGAACACATCTCGTTTTGGGTCATCGAAGAATGCTGCGAGCGCCGGTCGAGATTTATCCCCGTATACTGGTCGGAAAAGAGTATGCTCAACGGCGCGAACTGCTCCTGATCAGCCCGAACGCGCATACAACGCGACACCTTCGCATGTACCCAAGAGAGATCGGGCTGTTGACATCAATCCCCCCATCCGAAAGATATTGATCGCCATAGATTGGCTAAGTCGGTCTAATCGCTCAACCGAGTTTCAATCTCAATCACGGTCTTGGGATCCAATTTGACGGCTGTCGGTCAAGTTTCGCCGCAGGCCTCTGGACTTGAGCGCAGCCGCCAAAATTCCACCGATCCACGTTAGATAGCGATCAGATAGTCCGGAGCCGCGCGAATCGACTGCACGCCGTTGTTACGTCCTACTAAGTCACTCTGATCGCGTAGACAGTCGGCAGAACAGAGCGGACCTCTAGAAACCGCTACCTGGAACGAAAGTCAGGCTGGACCGCCGGGCTTCTTCCGACTGGCAAAGGCAGCAGCCAGCAGACCCGCTACCCATGCAAGATCAGCCTCGTCGAGTTTGGACAACCGAGCCATCAAATCGATAAGTTCGGGCCGACTGTCGCCTTCGCTTTCGGGATCGAGAGCAAAGAAGAATGACGGGTCAACGTGGAGTGCGTCGGCCAGTTTCTCTATGGTCGGGAAGCGGACGCCCGTGGCCCCGGTTTCTATCCGACTAATCATATCGACAGACATACGAATGGCCGTAGCCAACTCCGCCTGCGTAAGCAGCAGCCGGTGCCGCTGCGCGGAAACCCGATTTCCGAACCGTTTTCGAATGTCCATGCCCTCGGGGTATCGCGGGCAAGGCTAAGGGCGAAGTGACGGCAATGTCGAAGATCATATAATCCGCCTTTTACTTGCCAATAGATGTCAATGTGATACGAAAATCGTGCAATCAAGAAATCAATTGCGGAAGCGCATCCGCGAAACGATTGGCAATTGGCCGGTGACTGCATTCTGCGGCGTGCATGCCGACACGACAGTTGAGGAGGTTGGATGATGGGGTTCTGGGCAGAAGTAAAAGAGCTTCGGGTGGCAACCATGAGGAACATCAAAGCCGGCCAGGATGGCCAGTCAGCCCATATCAACGCTCTGGCGGAGGTTTATGGTAATAAGTCTATCGTAACCCCCAAACAGCCGGCCGGGCCCGATCAAGCCTCTGAAGCTGACAAAGAGAGCGCGCCATTAGGGGCGGAACCATCGATAATCATCCCGCGAGGGTTGGTTCAGCAATCGATAGAACGCGATGAAACGAGCACCTTGATGGTTGATGACGAGACCGAGCCAGAGGACGTAGTTCCGTCGAAAAACAGTAAAGCAATCGTCTTGGGCATTCTGGGTGCATTCGCGATAGTGGTAGTGGTAGTGTTGGGGCAGATCGCCCAAACAGAGCAAACTAAGCCGGATCAAGCCGGGCAGACCAAGTTTCCGACGAGCGAGCCCATTTTGGTGTCGAAGGAGGCGAAAGACTCCGCCGAGGCAGACCTTATAAACAAGGCAAAGGGCAATGCTTGGGGCACGGCAATGGATGCCGTTAAACGGCAGATGAATGACCCGTCGTCATTCGAGTTCGTTGATGTGGGCATCATGCCCGGCAAGACTGATGCGGGTGCTCCCGCATGGTTCGTCGCCCTGACATATCGCGGAACCAATTCTTTCGGTGGCGTTGTCACGCAGCAAACATTGGTCACGGTCGATGAGAGCGGGAACCGCGTTGTCAGTCTAGTCAATGTCCAATAGCGAAAAGGCCTGTGGCCTCACCTAAAACGGAGTTTCCACGTTTTTTCAGAAATTGAACTGTTCCGGTATTTGCTCACTGAGCTCATCGAAAACCATGCGGCAGATCCGGTCGCCAACCGCAATCCGCTGCCCTGTGATCGCTGGCCAGCGAAATCAGCCTAACAGAAGAATACGAGGCTTCATCAATTTGCGTGCCACTGACATTTGAATATGGTCAGTCGGGCCGCTCCAAGTTTGGTACACATTGGTACACAACCTGGTACACAAGCGTGACATGCCTCGTTTCAAATCAACGACTTAGGGAAAATCTCATGCCAGTCTGCCCCTCCAGCCCTGTCCACCACCAGACGCTGTGCTCCAGCAATATGGATAGTTGGCGGCGAGACGAATAGAGGCAGGGATGGGGGCCAATTGCCTCGCCGCACAAATTCGCGACTAGGCTCGGGGCACAGGAATGGCTTGCGATGTTCGACCAGCGCACAGCCCGCTTCGGCAAACCGCACGAACCACCCGATCGGAAACCCGTTAGCTGGCGCGCCGATGCCCTGCGAAATATCCCAGCACGAACGATGCGATCAAGACCATCTGGACCTTGCCCATCTCGTCATGCCAGCCAAAGACCTGGCGGCCAAAGACAAACAGGCTGACAAAAAGGGCTATTGCCAAAATGTTCATCATATCTCTCCTGCGCCCTGCGCATGATAATGAATGAACCCCGCCCGAATATGCCCGTTCATGGCTAAGAAAAGATGAATCTTGCCCTGCGGGCAGCGCACCGGTATCGGGCAGGCGCGTTCCCGAACTCCTGCCCCGAAAGCCCCTCACATGAAGATGCGCGTCTTTGTCACCCTCAAGAACGGCGTGCTCGATCCGCAAGGCAAGGCGATCCACCATGCACTCGAAGGGCTTGGCTTTTCGGGCGTGAACGATGTACGGCAAGGCAAGCTGATCGAACTTGACCTGGCGGACTCGGTTGAAGATGCCGCAGTCGAGGACATGTGCCGCAAGCTGCTGGCAAATACGGTGATCGAGAATTTCCGCATCGAAAGGGCTTGAGGCCATGAAGTCCGCCGTCATTGTCTTTCCCGGTTCCAACTGTGATCGCGACATGGCTGTGGCGCTCGAGCTGGTGACAGGGCGCGCGCCCGCCATGGTCTGGCACCGCGAGGCCGAATTGCCCGATGGGCTTGATATTGTCGCGGTGCCGGGCGGCTTTTCCTATGGCGATTATCTCCGCTCGGGCGCGATGGCCGCCCAATCGCCCGTGATGCGCGCGGTGGTGCAAGCGGCGGGGCGGGGCGTTTCGGTGCTTGGTGTATGCAACGGCTTCCAGGTGCTCACGGAAGTCGGCCTGCTGCCCGGTGCGCTGATGCGCAATGCCGGGATCAGCTTTGTCTGCCGTGACGTTGGTTTGACGGTTGCCAACAGCCAGTCGATCTTCACCAGCCGTTATGGGCAGGACGAACGGCTCACGATCCCCGTTGCACATCATGACGGCAATTATTTTGCAGATGCTGCAACGCTTGACCGGCTCGAAGGCGAGGGGCGCGTGGCCTTCCGCTATGCCGAACCCGTCAATGGCTCTGCACACGACATTGCCGGTGTGCTCAATTCCGAAGGCAATGTGCTCGGCATGATGCCACACCCTGAGCGCATGATCGAGGCAGCCCATGGCGGAACCGATGGCCGCCGGCTGTTCGAAGGGCTGGTCGGGACCGTGATGGCCTGAGCAGCGCCCGGGCCGGTCTAGCCCTCCACCGCTGCCAGCAAGTCAGCCAGGGTAAACGGCTTGGCCAGAACCGGGCGCCCGCGAAAAGCCTCGAACGGGATTGTTCCTGTGTCAGCGCTCATGAAGCGGATCGACAGCCCCGGAAAGCGCTCCTGTGCAACGTCGGCGAGTTCGGGACCGGTCATGCGGGGCATCTGGACATCGGTCAGCATCAGGGCGAATTCTGCATCAAGCACGGCAAGGGCTGCCTCCCCGCCATCGGCTTCGGTCGCATCATGGCCGTGATCGCGCAAGGCATCAGCCGTCATCTGGCGGATGCGGGCGTCGTCATCGACGACGAGGATCTTCACGCAATTGCGCCGACCGCGCGGCCCGCTTCAGCGAACCGGGTGAGCACCGTATCGATCTGTTCGCGCGTGTGTTCGGCGCAGAGCGAGCAACGCAGCAGGTAGACGCCTGTCGGTGTCGCGGGTGGACGCGCCATGTTCACATAGACGCCCAGTTCGATCATCCGGTTCCACATCGCCGCCGTCTGTTCCTGATCGTCGAGCAGCACGGTGACAATGGCCGATTCGGGCGTTTCGGTTGGTAAGCGAAAACCGAGCTTTTTGAGGCCGCCATGCAAATGGCGCACATTTTCCCACAAATGCCCACGCTTGTTGTCCGCATGCATGAGCTTGCGGATCGATGCCGCGGCTGTCGCCACCACGCTGGGAGGCAGCGACGCCGTAAAGACATAGGGCCGCGTCACAAGGCGCAATATCTCGAACTTGGGATGGTTCGAAACGACGAACCCGCCGACTGTGCCGACGCTTTTTGAGAAGGTGCCGACGACGAAATCGACATCGGCCTCAACGCCCTGCTCTTCATAGACGCCGCGGCCGTGTTCGCCGAAAAAGCCCATCGAATGTGCTTCATCGACCAGGACCATCGCCCCGAATTTCTTGGCGACGGCGACCATCTTGTCGAGCGGCGCGATATCGCCGATCATCGAATAGACGCCTTCGAGGATCACCAGCTTGCCCGCCTCAGGCGGAAGCCGGCCAAGCCGCTTTTCAAGGTCCTCGACACTGTTGTGACGGAAACGGACAATCTCCGCATTGCCGAGGAAGCAGCCGTCATAGATCGACGCATGGCTGTCCGCATCGAGGATGATGTAATCGCCCTTGCCCGCGATTGTGGAGACCAGCCCCAGATTGGCTTGGTATCCGGTCGAAAAGACCATGGCGTGTTTCGTGCCGTAAAATTCCTTCAGCGCCTCTTCGGCTTCCATATGGTCGCGGAAGGTGCCGTTCAGGCAACGGCTACCATTGGTCCCGCTGCCGAACTGCTCAAGCGCTTGCTTGCCCGCCGCAATGACATCGGGATCGAAGGTCATGCCCATGTAATTATATGTGCCGAGCAGGATCGTGTCCTTGCCCTTGATGACCGCTTCGGTCGGCGATTTGACTTCGTCCATCACGATCGCAAACGGATCGCGGATACCGGTGGACATCAGCGCTTCCCGCTCGGCGATCAACGCATCGAACTTTGAGAAAAGGTCGGTCATTTCGACTGGAGCTTTTCCACCGCATCGACCAGTTGGCCGACGGTTTCGATTTCAGCCTGCATGTTCATCGTGATGAGGATGTCGAATTCGTCCTCGACTGCCGCGACGAAATCCATCACGGTCAAACTGTCCCATTCGAGATCGTGCTGGAATGTCGTGGCGTCGCTCAGCGCGATGCCCTTCTTGTTGAAAGGCTCTATCTGGGCAGCAACGGCCTCGGTAATGGCGGCCCGGTCAGTCATGGCAAATCCTCGAAAATTGGGTGGCATCCTATTTCATCCGAATGCGGCAGGAAGGCGGCAAGACTTGGCAAGCCCGCGTGCGTCATGCAAGTGTAACATCTTCACTAGGGGAGCGAGCGATGCCGGACGAAACGCCAGTCTATTCGCCCAATGCGGTGCATCTGGTGCGAACGGCACAACAGATCAACCTCTCGTTGAGCCAGATGGCCGACCAGAAGGCGTCGATCCTGATGGGTGCGACCTTTGTCGTCTTCACCATTTCGGTCGGGCAGGCGAGCCGTCAGGGCGTCAATGGCGCGATCATCGTGCTGGCGATCTTTTCCTTCATTTCGGCAATGTTGGCGGTCTTCGCGATCCTGCCTTCGGTCAGCGCCAAACCGGGCCCAACAAGCAATCCCAACATCCTGTTCTTCGGCTATTTCACTTCGATGGGAGAGACGGAATTTGCCGATGCGGTGCTTGAGGAACTGAAGACAGACGAAGCGATCTATCGCGCAATGCTGCGCGACATCTACCAGAACGGGCAAGTCCTCCAGCGCAAGAAATACCGGTATCTGGGTTATGCCTATCGCACCTTCCTGATCGGGCTGGTGGCGACAGTGGTTGCGCTGGCGGTGGAGCGATTGCTCTAGCCGTCATTGTCGAACAGCCCCGCCAGTTGCTCGACCATCGTCCCGCCAAGCTGTTCGGCATCCATGATCGTGACCGCTTTCTGATAGTAGCGCGTCACATCATGCCCGATCCCGATCGCGCAGAGTTCGACCGGCGAGCGGTTCTCGATCCAGCCGATCACTTGCCGCAAATGCCGTTCGAGATAGGCGCCATTATTGACAGAAAGCGTCGAATCATCGACCGGCGCGCCGTCGGAAATCACCATCAGGATCTTGCGTTCCTCAGGCCGCGCGATCAGGCGGCTATGCGCCCAGATCAGCGCTTCGCCGTCGATATTCTCCTTCAGCAGCCCTTCGCGCATCATCAGGCCGAGCGATTTCTTGGCCCGCCGCCAGGGCTCGTCGGCTGCCTTGTAGAGAATGTGCCGCAAGTCGTTGAGCCGTCCCGGCGTTGCCGGGCGACCGGCCGCCAGCCAGGCTTCGCGGCTCTGCCCGCCTTTCCAGGCGCGGGTGGTGAAGCCCAGTATCTCCGTCTTGACGCCGCATCGTTCGAGCGTTCGTGCCATGATGTCGGCACTGATCGCGGCAATCGAGATAGGCCGCCCGCGCATCGACCCCGAATTGTCGATCAGCAGCGTGACGACGGTGTCACGAAACGCGGTATCGCGCTCGATCTTGTATGACAGCGAATGCCCCGGCGCCGTCACGACACGCGCCAGCCGCGCGGCATCGAGAATGCCTTCTTCCTGATCGAAATCCCAGCTTCGGTTCTGCTGCGCCATCAGTCGGCGCTGGAGGCGGTTGGCGAGCTTTGTGACAGCACCCTGCAAATGGATCAGTTGCTGGTCAAGATAGGCGCGCAACCGCGTCAGTTCATCCTCGTCGCACAGGTCGGTTGCAGCGATCACTTCGTCAAACTGTCCGGTCCATGCCTTGTAATCGAAACTGGGAGGCATATCCGAAAGCGGCCGGTTGGGCCGCACGGGCATCATGCCCTCATCGCCTTCATCGCCGGGTTCGCCATCGGCTTCCATATCGGTGTCGGATTCGACTTCCTGATCGTTGCCTTCTTCGGTCTCACCCTCCCCAGCTTCGGCGCGCGCTTCCATCTGCGCCCGGGAATCGCCGTCCTCGCCTTCCTCCTGGCTTTGATCGGACCCCTGATCCTCGTCGGAATCCTCGTCGCTGCCTTCCTCGTTCGGGTCAAATTGGTCCGCCGCGCTGACCAGTTCGAGATCGGCGAGGAGTTTTTGCGCAAGCACTGCAAATGCGGCCTGATCGTCGATGGCGAGGCCAAGTGCATCGAGATCGGCGGCGCCCTTTTCCTCGATCCAGTCCCGGACCATGTCGAGCCCATTGAGTGCGACCTCAGGCGCGGCATCGCCGGTCAACCGCTCGCGGACAAGCAGCCCGACTGCCGAAGAGAGGGGAACCTCATCCATCGCCTGCGCACGCGCGATCGGATCCGAGCGCATCCGCATTTCCAGGGCATGCGAGAGATTCGCGCGAACACCGGCCATTGCCTTTGCGCCCAGTGCCTCGATTCGCGCGGCCTCGATCGCATCGAAGACAGCACCTGCGAGCGGGTCGGCGGGACGTCTGGCGGCATGAACCGCATCATCATGATACCGCAGCCGGAGCGCCATGCCATCGGCAATCCCGCGCGCCTCGGCCACCTGGTCGCGGGGCAAGGAGCGGCCCGGCATCGGAATGCGAAAATTCTTGCCGCTTTGCGACGGTGCGTCGGCGGTAAAGGCAAGCTCAATCTCCGGCTCGTGCGCCATTGCACGCGCCGTGCCGGTCAGGACCGATTTGAAGGCATCAAGGGGCGATTGTTCGGACATGATCGACCAAGCCTTAGCCGCGAAAGTCCGGCGGTGGAAGTTTGCGTATGGCCTCCTTGTCCGGGAAAGTTGCGGCCCAACGATGAGGCAGGGGGATGCTTTGCTGCGCGCTAACCATTTGTTTGCCTCTCTCGCTTAAGGACCAAGCTGCGGAAAAACGTCATAATTTTCCGGTCGGCAGCTTGAGGCGAAGTGTATTGCCAACGGGTTCCACATCAGGGGATGTTCTGCATCCCAATGCGCCGGGACGACGCATGGCGGAGCCGCGCCTGCGCCTTGGTTGGCACATCATGAGGCGTTTCAAAAAGCGCGGAGGAAAAAGCGACAAGGAAAAAGGCCGGGATCGCCGCCTGTCGATCCTGCTCTGGGCGGCGCTTATTTCGATGATTTGCGGCGCAATCGAATTCGGACAGCCCCTTGAGGATCTGATCCAGGCCAGCCGCGACATGGCGCGGAGCCGCAATGCCACTATCAACGCGGTGGTGATTGGCGTTGACGATCGGACCGCGAACGAATTGGGTGGACTGAACTTTCCCCGGCACTTTGACGGTGAGGCCGTGGACAAGCTGTTTTCGATGGGGGCCAAGCGGGTCTTTTTTGACCGGGCCTATGCCGATCTTTCGACCCCGCGCGAGGATGAAGCCTTCGCAGCAGCCCTTGGACGACATCGCGGCAGGGTTTTTCTCGGTGTGATAAACACCAAGGATCCGACCACGGGCGAACCCGCTGAAATTGCCCCGAGGCCCGAATTCATGAAGGTTGCCGGGGTAACGGCGATCAGTGGGAAAGTAACGCCGTTCGGCCTCTCTGCCAGAGTTACGTTCAATGGAGACCTGGCCGGAAAGCGGGTGCGTTCCATGTCAACCGTGCTCGCGGGCGTCGATGTGGAAAAACGTGATCATTATCGCCCGGATTGGGCGATCCAAGCGCTTTCCATACCCACCTTCAGCTTTGTTGACCTGGTTCGCGGTGGTATCCCGCAAGACAAGATTGCGGGGCGGGACGTGGTAATTGGCCCGACTGCGCCCTCGTTCAATGATCTTCATCATATCGCGTCGCAAGGCTGGCTTCCGGGCGTCTATTTTCACCTGATCGGCGCGGAAACGCTGAAGCGCGGCATTCCTGCCTATTGGGGCTGGATACCGGCATTTCTGGTCAGCCTCGGGCTCGCGCTGGTCCATCTCTATACGCGCCGCACACGGCTGGTCTGGATGACGTCCGTCACAGCGATCGCACTCCTTGGCATCCTGCCCCTTTTTCTCGATGAAGAGCAAATCACCGTCGATGTTGTCCCGGGCGGGCTATTGTTCGCCATCATTGCCTATCGTGCCATGACCTTTCGCCGCGTCCTCAAGAGCAGTCAGACCAACATTGTCTCCGGCCTGCCGAACCTTGCGGCGCTGCGCTATGCGGGCAACAAGCGCCCCGAGACGCTGATCGCACTCAAGATGCGCAACTATGCCGAAATCGCGGCGAGTTTCGACCAGTTGGTCGAACGCGCGGTGATCGACGAGATCCGGCGCCGTGTCGCGCTCAGCGGTGACGAAGGCGAGATATACCACAGCGAGGATACGCTGCTCTGGTTCACTGCCCTGCCGATGGGCGAGGACCTTGCACATCATCTCGAAGGGCTGAAGGCGATCCTGAGCACGGCGCTGCCCATTGGCGAACGCGAGATCGATATTTCGGTCTCGTTCGGCGTCGATGCCGATACCCAGCGGCCGATGACGAGCCGGATCGGCAGCGCCATGCTTTGTGCCGAGGAGGCGGCGCGAGGCAACGACATCTGGAAATTCTATGATCCCGAGCGACTTCACGAGGCGGCCTGGCAATTGTCCCTTCTCAGCCGTCTCGACCAGGCTGTCGACACGGGCGAGGTCTGGGTCGCCTACCAGCCCAAGCTTGACATCAAGGCCAACCGCATTGTCGGCGCCGAGGCGCTTGTGCGCTGGACCCATCCCGAACGCGGCCTGATCGGCCCGGATGATTTCATCCCGGTCGCCGAAAAGCACAATCGTATTGAAAAACTGACCGGCTTTGTCCTCGACCAGGCCGTGGCCGCGGCTGCCGGCATCAATGCGCAAGGCGCCGACTTTGCAATCTCCGTCAATCTCTCGGTCCAATTGCTGCAAAAGCCCGACTTGCTGGATTTTGTCGAAAGCATTCTCGCAAAGCACAGTTTACCGGCGTCGAAGCTGATCCTTGAAATCACCGAAACAGGAAAACTCGACCGCAACGGATCCGGGATCGCCATGATGCGCGTCCTGGTCGATCATGGCATCCGCGTGTCGATCGACGATTATGGCACCGGCAACGCCACGCTCGACTATCTGAAAATCCTGCCCTCGCATGAAGTGAAGATCGACAAGCAGTTTGTTGCCGACATCGACACCAATCATGACGATCTCATCCTTGTCGGTTCGACGATCGAAATGGTCCACTCGCTGGGCCGCAAGGTTGTGGCGGAAGGCGTCGAAACCACGCCCATCCTTCATGCGCTGGCCCGCCTTGGTTGCGACATGGTCCAGGGCTATCTCGTGGGCAAACCAGTCGCGCTTTCCAGCCTTGCGGAACAAGTCCTTGCGCAGGACCGGCGAACAGCAAACAAACGCTGAAAATCCTTCCCCATACTTGCCGCAAGCCGGTGACAGGCCGGCAGTAACTTTCAAGAACTGATGGGCCGGTGCAGGTGATACCTGTCAGAACCGAAGCAATTCCTTATGCAAGAAATTGCAACATGGTAAATTTTCTGTTAACCATCTGATTCGGTAAGGGGGATTTTGCCTTCTTCACCTGCAGTCAGAGGGTTTTAGTCATGTCTAAGAAAGCTAAGGTGCAGAAGCCGGCCCGCAGTTTCTGGGATTGGGTCGACGTCGTTTTCGGCACGCGCTAAGGCGCAGGCGAAAGCATCGCACAAATTCCAAAGGCCCCGGTTTTCCGGGGCCTTTTTTGGTTTTGAGGCGTGCAGGCCTGGCCTCAATCCCACAAACTGGAAACCGAGCTTTCATCGGCAATCCGCTTGATCGCTTCACCAACCAGCGGGGCGATCGTCAGCAGGCGGACCTTTTTCGCGTCGGACACCGAATCGGGTGCGATGATCGAATCGGTGACGACCAGCTCGGTCAGCTCCGACGCCTCGACCCGCGCGACGGCCCCACCCGAAAGCACGCCGTGGGTGCAATAGGCAACGACGCCTTCGGCCCCCGCGGCTTTCAGTGCGGCGGCCGCGTTGCACAGTGTTCCGGCGGAATCGACGATGTCGTCGATCAGGATGCAAAAGCGCCCCTCGACATCGCCAATGATGTTCATGACTTCGCTCTCGCCTGCGCGCTCACGACGCTTGTCAACGATGGCCAGCGGGGCGTTGTCGAGCCGCTTGGCCAGCGCGCGCGCGCGCACCACGCCGCCGACATCGGGTGAGACGACCATGATGTTCTTGCCCCCGAACCGCGCCTGGATGTCGGCGGACATGACGGGTGCGCCGTAGAGGTTGTCGGTCGGGATATCGAAAAAGCCCTGGATCTGCCCGGCATGGAGATCGACCGAAAGCACCCGGTTCGCGCCTGCGGTCGTGATGATATTGGCGACGAGCTTGGCCGAAATCGGGGTGCGCGGGCCGGGTTTGCGATCCTGCCGCGCATAGCCGAAATAGGGGACGACGGCCGTGATCCGCTTGGCCGACGCGCGCCTGAGCGCATCGATCATGATGAGGAGTTCCATGAGGTTGTCGTTCGCCGGAAAGCTGGTGGACTGGATGACGAACACATCCTCCCCGCGCACATTCTCATGAATCTCGACGAAGACTTCCTCATCGGCAAAGCGGCGCACGCTTGCCTCGGTCAGCGGCAGCTCAAGATAATCCGCAATCGCCTTGGCCAGCGGCGGATTGGAATTGCCAGTCAAGAGTTTCATGCGCGCGCCCTTCATACCCGATGCGCGCCGCCTTAGAGAGGGATCGCCGCTGGGGGAAGGGGGTGAGTGGTTCAGGCGGCGCGGCGGTGGTCATAACCTTCGGTCGCCAGCATCACCGTCTTGGGAACGGGCTGTTCGCCAGAGACATAGTAGGCGATCGTGCGGCGGGACAAGCCGAGCGCGTCGGCGGCGCGGTTAAGCGAAAAACCGTGCCGATCCATCCAGTGGCGGAAGTCCTTTGCAGGCATGATCTTGCCGGACTGCTCATCCGCCCAACGGCGAAGCTGCGCCGTGCCAAAATCAATTCCGCATGGCCATTCGACCGACCAGCCGTCTGCGGAGGCTTTGACTAGCGCAAATTCTTGCGGATCGGAAAGTGATGAAAGGTTAGCCCGGGCCGCAATGAGCGCTGCCAGATCGATCTTGGCCGAACCCCCATCATCCCAAACAAGCGAGAGTGATTGCGGCCCTACGACCGTCACACCTGTCAGTTTGCCAATACTCATGCGCCACCTCCGCTGAATTCGTCCCACTTCGCTTCGAGGAGCGAGCGATTGTCCGCTGCCCAGTCGAGCGCCTCGCGCAAATCCACCCTACCCGCTATGTGCATCACTTCGAGCGTATCGATCCGCACTTGCGCCACGCCTTCCCGCCCCAGCACATGAAAGTGCGGCGGATTGTGATCGGCAAAATACATCGCGATTTCAGAAGCCGAGAAACGGATGAGCCGAGGCATGGGAACATGTTTAGTGCAATGATTGCACTAGATCAAGCCGGTTGATAGGGCCGGAAGAAGTCTCTCTGGATCGCCAATGCTCGTGTCTCTTGGATGCCGAGATTCTCCTCGACCAACAACGCAATTAGCCGATCTATGTCGACGAGCTCAATCGCTGTAGCATTTTCCCGAGCAGCTTCTTCGACTGCCCCTCGGGTAAATGTGCCGGTGGTCAGCAATATGCCCCTCTCAGCTCGTCCTTGAATGGCGCCTCTGAAATCTCGAATCTTATCCGGGCCGACCACCTTGTCATATCGCTTGCACTGAAACATGACTTTTGTTCGGAAAAATCGATTGATGATCAGGTGACCCTCACCATCAACGCCCCGATCACCAGCCTTTCCTGTAACCGTGACGTCTTCGAACCCGATGTGCCTAAGCAGTCGAGCGCAAAGCTCCTCAAAGCCTTTATCGGTTAGGGATTTTAATATCTGAACCAGTTGTTCTTGAATCTCGTCTTGATTGAGGAAGGTCCGTTCGTCAGGGGCAGTCGTATCGGACTCTTCCAACTCGGGAAGATGCGCCTGATCCTTCTCCTTGGGATTTACATGCTGTTGGAATTTGTCATGAATTTCACGAAAGAGCGAGAGAGATTGTTCATGTGTAAGTCGAGCTTCGCGCCCCTTCGGCGTTAGAACCCAGACTCCCCGCTGTTCGGTATCTAGGAAGCCGCCTTTGGTCAGATAAAAGCGAGCCCAGCTAACTTGATTCTCAAACTTGGATTGACCGCCCTTGTTGGTTGCCTCCAGCTCCGATCTTGAAACGGGGTGATTTTCCGAAATCCAAGCGAATACCTCTTTCGGTTTCGCCGATGAGCCCAGCGCACGAAGCGCGTCTAAAGTAGGGCCGAAAAACGAAATGAATCGGGGGCCAGCCTGCTTGCTCATTGGCTACAATCAAACATCCAGATTAGCCACATTCAGTGCATTTTCCTGGATGAACTCCCGCCGTGGCTCCACAACATCGCCCATCAACTGGGTGAATATCTCATCAGCCATGTCGGCGTGCGAGATTTCCACGCGCAGCAGCGAGCGATTCTCGGGGTCGAGCGTGGTTTCCCAGAGCTGTTCGGCATTCATTTCGCCCAGCCCCTTGTAGCGGCTGATCGAAAGGCCCTTGCGGCCGGTCGCAAGGATCGCGTCGAGCAGCTCGGATGGCCGCGTGATCGTCGTGCCCTTGGTCGAAACTACAGGCGCTTCAACCTCTTCGCCGTCTTCGGTCTCCACCGGTTCTTCGACAGCCACAGGCGCTTTGCCGATCGCAACCAGCCTTGATCCGGTTACATAGTTCTCGGCGACTTCCTCGACCAGCGTGTGGAGGCGTCGCGCTTCCTGGCTGGCGAGGAAACTGGCTTCGATGATGTGGTGATCGGTCACGCCGCGCCACAGCCGCTGGAGGTGGTAGCCACCTTCGGCGCCGACTGCGCCCTGCCAGCGCGCTTCGGGATCGGCCCGGGTAAGCCATTCTGCGGCGAAGCTGGCGGCGCTTGCCCGTTGATCGGCGTTGAGCGCCGGATCGAGTGCCCCGACCAGCGCGAGCCCCTCGATGATCGAGGGGTCATAACGCTTGGGCACATAGCGCATCAGGCTGCGCATCCGCCTTGCATGGCTAACGAGTGCCGCCAGATCATTGCCACTGCGCGCGCCGCCCATTGTCTCGAGTGCGGAGAGGTTGACCCCGGCCTCGACAAGGAAATCGTCAAGCTTGGCATCGTCCTTGAGATAGACTTCGGAGCGCCCGCGCGCCGCCTTGTAGAGCGGCGGCTGCGCGATGAAGAGGTGTCCGCCGGTAATGATGTCGGGCATCTGGCGATAAAAGAAAGTCAACAGGAGCGTACGGATATGCGCGCCGTCCACATCGGCATCGGTCATGATGACGATCTTGTGGTAGCGCAGCTTCTCAAGATTGAAATCGTCGCGGCCGATGCCGGTGCCCATCGCCTGGATGAGCGTCCCGATTTCCTTGGATGAGAGCATCTTGTCGAACCGCGCGCGCTCGACGTTCAGGATCTTGCCGCGCAGGGGGAGGATCGCCTGATTCTGGCGGTTGCGGCCCTGCTTGGCCGAGCCACCGGCGGAATCGCCTTCAACCAGGAACAGTTCGGACTTGGCGGGATCGCGTTCCTGGCAGTCGGCGAGTTTGCCGGGGAGCGAGGCAATGTCCATCACGCCCTTGCGCCGGGTCAGTTCGCGCGCCTTTTTCGCCGCCTCGCGGGCAGCGGCGGCGTCGATGATCTTGGCGACGATCGCGCGGGCATGGGCGGGGTTTTCCTCAAGCCATTCGGCCATCTTGTCGGCCATCAGGCTTTCCAGCGGCTGGCGCACTTCGGAAGAGACCAGCTTGTCCTTCGTTTGCGAGGAGAATTTGGGGTCGGGCAGCTTGACGGAGACAATCGCGGTCAGGCCTTCGCGCATGTCATCACCCGTCAGCGAGACCTTCTCCTTCTTGAGGAGCCCGGACTTCTCGGCATAATTGTTGAGCGTCCGGGTCAGCGCGGCGCGAAACGCGGCCATGTGCGTGCCGCCATCGCGCTGGGGGATGTTATTGGTGAAGGGCAGGACGTTTTCGTAATAACTGTCATTCCATTCGAGCGCGACATCGATGCCGATGCCGTCACGCTGGCCCGAAACCGAGATCGGATCGGGGAAGAGCGGCGTCTTGGCACGGTCGAGATATTTGACGAAAGCGGCGATGCCGCCCTCATAATAAAGCTCATGCTCGACACGTTCGGCATGGCGCGCATCGACGAGGAAGATGCGGACGCCCGAATTGAGGAAGGCGAGCTCACGATAACGATGCTCGAGCCTTTCAAAATCAAACTCGGTGATCTTGAAGGTCTCTGGCGAGGGAAGGAATGTGACGCGCGTGCCCTTCTTGCCATCCACCGCGCCAACCATCTTTAACGGCGCCACGGCATCGCCATGCGCAAACTGCATGTAATGCTCTTCGCCATCGCGCCAGATAGTGAGGTCAAGCCGGATCGACAGCGCGTTGACCACAGACACACCCACGCCGTGCAGTCCACCTGAGACCTTATAGGCATTGTCGTCTGACGTGTTCTCGAACTTGCCCCCGGCATGGAGCTGGGTCATGATGACTTCGGCAGCCGAGACGCCCTCTTCGGCATGGATTCCGGTGGGGATGCCGCGGCCATTATCCTCGACCGAAACCGATCCGTCAGGGTTCAGTGTGATCGTGATCTTGTCGCAGTGCCCCGCCAGCGCCTCGTCGATCGCATTGTCCGAAACCTCGAACACCATGTGGTGGAGGCCCGAACCGTCATCGGTATCGCCGATATACATGCCGGGCCGTTTGCGCACGGCATCCAGCCCCTTGAGGACCTTGATCGAATCGGCGCCATACTCGCTGGAATTGGGAATATTCTGGGGTTCGTCTGTCATGCCGAGCCTATAGGGAACGACGCTTGAAAACCCAAGGGAAATGCGACGCGCGGCACGAATTGACAGGCTCAATCTAATTAGATATCTAATCTTATAGTTCGATATCTAATCGGAGGTGGGAATGGCAAGCAACCGGCGGAATTTCATCATTGGGGCGGGCGGCACGCTTGCGCTTGTCGCTGCAGCAGGAACATGGCGCGTGACGCGGATGCCCGACACCGCGACAATGCCCTGGAAGCTCGATGCCGAGCCGCCAGCTGATGTCCGGCTCGACGCATTCCGCCACGCGATTCTTGCGCCCAATCCACACAATCGCCAGCCTTGGCTGATCCGCCTGGAGGGCAGCGATTCGGCGATCATAACCTGCGATCTCGACAAGCGCCTGCCTGAAACGGATCCCTTCGACCGGCAGATCACGATCGGCTTTGGGACGTTCCTCGAACTGGCCCGGATCGCGGCCGCCGAACGGGGTGTGCGGATGGACATGGCCCCGTTTCCGGAGGGCGAGCCGCAGCCGCGCCTCGATACCCGCCCCGTTGCGCGCCTGACTTTCAGGCCCGACCCGAGCCTGAAACGCGACCCCCTGTTTGCAGCGATCACCGCGCGCCGGACGAACCGTGAAATCTACGACCCCCAGCCCCCTGAAGCCCGGCAATTGGCTGCGCTTGCGAACGAGGGTGTCAATCTGAGTGCCGATGCGGCGCTGATGCGCAAACTGCGCGCCATATCGGTCGCCGCGATTACGACCGAGATGACGACTCAAGACAAGCTCATGGAAAGCGTACGATTGATGCGGATCGGCCATGATGAGATCGATGCCAATCCCGATGGCATTCCATTGTCGGGGCCGATGATCGAAACGACCGCCGCACTCGGGCTGACCTCGCATGAGAGCCTTGCCGATCAGAAGAGCACATCGTCAAAGATCGGCCTTGACGGTCTGGTCAAAATCTACGGCTCGGTTCCCGCCGTCGCCTGGATTGTGAGCGCGGGCAATAGCCGGGCCGAACAACTCGAAGCCGGACGGCTCTATGCACGGGCGAACTTGCGCGCTACGTCCATGGGCCTAGCCATGCACCCGATGAGCCAGTCCCTGCAGGAATATCCGGAAATGGCGGCGCTTTATGCCGCCATCCATGCGCTGCTCGGCGTTTCGGGGGGCGCACGTCTCCAGATGCTGGCACGGCTGGGGCATGCGCCACCTGTCGATCCCGCCCCACGATGGCCGGTTGAACGCCATATCCTGTCATGAGCGAGGACCCGCTCGTCTTTCGCTTCTTCAACGAAATCGGGATCATCAACCAGCTTTCGACAAAGATGTTCGAACGCGCCTTGCCAAAGGGCATGACACAGGCCCAGTTCACGGTCCTCAATCACTTTGTGCGGCTGGGCCATCTGGAAAGGTCACCTGCTGAGCTGGCCTCTGCATTCCAGGTCACCCGTCCGACGATGACCAGCACGTTGGCAAGGATGGAGCGCGCTGGTCTCGTCGCGATAAAGGCAGACCCGAATGACGGGCGGGCCAAGCGTGTCTCGCTGACCGACAAGGGTCGGGCGATGCGCGAGACCTGCATCGCGGCCGGTGCCTTGCTCGTCCCTGTCCTTGGCGGCATCATGTCAAATGCCGAAGTCGATGCGATCCTGCCATCGCTGACCCGGCTTCGGATGACGCTCGATGAGATGCGGAACCCGCCGGCGACGGACTAGGGGCAAATTATTTGCTCCCTGGAAGCAGAAAATACGTGCACTGGCACACGGTTTGTGATCGGACGTATCCATAAGGCCACAACGCGGAGCGTGAAACTTTCCCAATATGCTACTGTCGCGAAATTATCCGCCCTCCGCTGGACTGGCCCCCTATATTGCGCGCCACTATGTCTTCGAAGCCGATCTGCCCGAAGATTTCACGCTGACCGACAGACTGCTTTCCGAAACCGCCTTTATCCGGATCCTGATTCGCGGGGACTGGAAGGCCGAAATCGCACCCGGCTATTGGGCCAGCGCAGGGCCGCTCGTATTCTTCGGCCCCAACGGCTTTCCGCTCCCGGTCCGGGTCAAAGGCCCGTTTACGGTTGCCGGGTTCGCGATCAATCCGGGCGGTTGGCGCTCGCTCTTTGATCGGTCGGCGCGGGATTATGCCGATGAGATGCTCCCGCTTTCGGCCGCCTGGGGGGGCCTAGCCGACAAGCTATGGAGCGAGATCAACGCCGCAACCGATGACGCCGGGCTGGTTGCCGCCATGGAGAATGCCATTTTCGCGCGGCTGACCTGGATCGGCTTGCGCCAGCCCGACGAGCAAATGACGGCTTTTGCTGCAATCGCCCGGTCCGACAGCACGATCCGGATTGACGATGCCGCTGCGCAGCTGGGCCTTTCGGTTCGCCAGCTGGAGCGGCGCTGCCTGACAACCTTCGGCCTCAGCCCCAAGGCCGTGCTCCGGCGCAGTCGCTTTCTCGACATGGCAACTGCCATGCGCGGCTTTTCTTCGCCCAGCGAGGAGGAGCTGGCCGCGTTACGCTATTTCGACCAGTCGCACCTGACGCGCGAATTCAAGCGCTTTGCCGGGATGACCCCGCGAACCTTCGAACGAACTGAAACGCCGCTCTTTACCGCAGGGCTCAATCTGAGGAGCCAGGCCAGTGCGCGCTCTGCTGCTGAACTCAAACCTGACGATGGGGCGCTGAAATAGCGGCCACCCGGCCGTCCTCGACATGAAACCAGCTGGCGCCTGCGCCAAGGCCCACGAAAAGGCCGGATTCGGTGCCGGTCATCCAGACCTGGCCGCCGCCCGCCGCCAGCCCTTCGAACAGGGCCGCCCGGCGAACCGGGTCAAGATGCGCCGCTACTTCGTCGAGCAACAGGATCGGGCGGTATCCAGCCTGTTCAGCGACAAGATCGGCATGCGCCAGCACGATACCCAGCAGCAGCGCCTTTTGCTCCCCCGTCGAGCAGCGCGCCGCCGCCTGCCCCTTGGCGAGGTGCATAACCGAAAGGTCGCTGCGATGCGGGCCGGAAAGGGTGCGCCCCGCTGCCGCGTCGCGGGAGCGGCCTTGCGCGAGTTCGATCTGGAAGCTCCCGCTCTCCCGCCATCCGTCAAGCGTCAGCGCGGCGCGCGCAAAGGGGCCCTCGCCGGCAGCAACAATCCGCCCCGACAGAGCCTCGACCAGCGCCGCGCGGGCCTCGGCTATGGCGCTGCCATGCTCAGCCATTTGCGCTTCGAGCGCCGCCAGCCAATCCGGATCGGCGGGCCTTTCTTCACTGAGAAGGCGGTTGCGCTGACGCATGGCGGCTTCGTAGCGGGCGACATGGCGGGCATGGGCCGGTTCAAGCGCGAGGACCAGCCGGTCGAGAAAGCGGCGGCGCTCGCTCGCGCCTTCGACGAAAAGTCGGTCCATCGCCGGGGTAAGCCAGACAATCGACAGCCATTCGGAAAGCCCATTTGCGGGCGCCGACGCGCCATTAATCCGCACCACCCGCCGATCGGGCGCCGAGGCGAGCGTTCCCGTCCCCAGATCGACATCGCCGAGGCGGGCAGCAACGGCAAACGCCCCCGGCCCGTCGCTTCGCCCGATTTCGGCCAGGGCTGCACCGCGCAGGCCGCGCCCGGGGACAAGCAGCGACACGGCCTCGAGGATGTTGGTCTTGCCCGCGCCGTTCTCACCGGTGAGCACGTTGAACGTCGGCCCCGGGTTGAGGCAAGCCGCCCGGTGGTTGCGGAAATCGGTCAGGGCAAGGCGCGTCAGGGCCATGGGAAATTGCTGCACACCAGATCGCGCCCAAAGACAAGCCCGACTTGCCCTTGCGCCCGGAGCCGCGTAAGGGCGCCAACTCGGTCGGGACGTAGCGCAGCCTGGTAGCGCATCACACTGGGGGTGTGGGGGTCGCAGGTTCGAATCCTGTCGTCCCGACCAGTTTCATCCTCCCCCTTGAAACTGCCGGCCGAGGCGCCCCATATTCCGCTCATGACGGATCTCCCCAAATGGCACGGCACCACCATTGTCTCGGTGCGCACAGGCGGCAAGGTCGTGATCGCGGGCGATGGCCAGGTTACGATGGGTCAGACCGTGATGAAGCCCAATGCAAGGAAGGTTCGCCCTTTGGGCGATGGCACGGTCATTTCCGGTTTTGCAGGCGCGACGGCGGATGCCTTCACTTTGTTCGAGCGACTCGAACGGAAACTCGAACAGTTCAACGGCCAGCTCATGCGCTCTGCGGTCGAGCTTGCGAAGGACTGGCGGACCGACAAGTATCTGCGCAATCTGGAAGCGATGATGATCGTTGCGGATAAGGACGTCACCCTGATCCTCACCGGNNAAAGCTCGCCCGCAAGGCGATGGCCGTCGCGGCCGAAATCTGCGTGTACACCAATGACCAGCTGACCGTCGAAACGCTCGAATCTTCCCAATAGCAGGACTGCAATGAACCAGAACCTCACCCCCAAGGCCATTGTTGCCGCCTTGGATGCCCATATTGTCGGCCAGACCGATGCCAAGCGAGCGGTTGCCGTGGCAATGCGCAACCGCTGGCGCCGCCAGCAGCTCGCGCCCGAATTGCGCGATGAGGTTTCCCCCAAGAACATATTGATGATCGGCCCGACCGGGTGCGGCAAGACCGAGATCAGCCGGCGCCTCGCCAAGCTGGCTGACGCACCGTTCGTGAAGGTCGAGGCGACCAAATTCACCGAGGTCGGCTATGTCGGCCGCGATGTCGAGCAGATTGCCCGCGACCTTGCCGAGGAAGCGATCCGGCTCGAAAAGGAGCGCAGGCGTTCGGCCGTGAAGGACAAGGCCGAAGACGCGGCGATGAACCGCCTGCTCGACGCCCTGACCGGTAAGGATGCGAGCACCGCGACCCGCGAAGCCTTCAGGAAGCGCTTCGCCGACGGGCACCTTGAAACCACCGAGATCGAAATCGAAATCGAGGCCAGCCAGCAAGCCCCGTTCGAAATTCCGGGCGGCGGACAGGTCGGCATGATCAACATCGGCGAAATGATGGGCAACGCGTTCGGCAACCAGCCCCTGAAGCGCCGCAAGATGAGCGTGCCCGCCGCCTGGGCCAAGCTGATCGAGGAAGAGGCCGACAAGCGGCTCGACCAGGACGATGTTGCCCGCGTGGCACTGGCCGATGCCGAGGCCAATGGCATCGTCTTTCTCGACGAGATCGACAAGATCGCCGTCTCCGACGTGCGCGGCGGATCGGTGTCACGCGAAGGCGTCCAGCGCGACCTGCTGCCGCTGATCGAAGGCACGACGGTTGCGACCAAATACGGCCCGATGAAAACCGACCATATCCTCTTCATCGCATCGGGCGCGTTCCATGTCGCCAAGCCCAGCGACCTCCTGCCCGAACTCCAGGGGCGCCTGCCGATCCGGGTCGAATTGAAGGCGCTGACGCAGGAGGATTTCGTCCATATCCTCAAGGACACGCGTGCCAGCCTCGCCGATCAATATGCGGCGCTGCTCGGCACCGAAGGCGTCACGATCCGCTTCACCGACGACGGCGTCGTGGCAATCGCCCGGCTTGCCGCAGAAGTGAATGAAGCGGTCGAGAATATCGGCGCGCGGCGGCTTTCGACGGTCATGGAAAAACTGCTCGAGGATGTGAGCTTCGAGGCCGAAGACCGGCAGGGCAGCGAAGTGCTTGTCGATGCGGCCTATGTTGACGGGCAGTTGGCGAGCGTTGCGAAGAATGTCGATCTCAGCAAATATGTGCTCTGAATTGGGGCTTGCGCAATAGGCAATGTTCGCTCAATGTTCTCAACGGTGATTCGGATGAGGAGTAAGGGCGATGGGTTTGACAGGCGGATGCCATTGCGGCGCAATCCAGTATGAGGTGAGCGGCACGCCGCAGCATGTGGCGCTTTGCCATTGCAAGGATTGCCGCAAAAGTGCGGGAGCGCCGATGGTTGCCTGGGCGGCGTTTGCCGAGGACGAGCTCAAAGTAACCAAGGGCGAACCCAAGGCGTTCAACTCGTCGGGTGAGACATGGCGCAGCTTCTGCGCCGGTTGCGGCACGGGCCTCTTCTATCGCAACCAGACCTTTCTCCCCGGCATCGTGGACATCCAGTCGGCCACGCTCGACGATCCCGATGCCCTGCCGGCAGGCGCGCATATCCAGACGGCCGAGCGGATCAAGTGGATGGAAACAGCGCACACGCTTCCCATGTTCGCGCGCTTTCCCGGCCAATAGGACGCACGACTATTGTAACCGAACGGGCCGTGCCGGCGAACCCGGATCATCCCCCCACAAATTTGGAGGTTCCTGCATGCGCGTCCTGTTGAACATGATGATTGCCTTGATGCTGACACTTGGCGGCATTGTCGGCGTCCCGGCGACTGCGGCCGAGATAGCGACCGGAACGAAGGTGCCCACGGGCTTCAAGGCTGTCGATGGCAGCGGCCGTGCGCGCAACTGGGCGAGCATTGCGGGCAAGAAGGGCACGGTGCTTGTGTTGTTCCGCTCCGCCAAATGGTGCCCCTATTGCCAGGCACAACTCAAGAGCCTGAAGGATGTGCAGGCCTCGCTTGCGCAGCGCGGCTATGGCCTCGCCGCCCTCAGCTATGATCCGCCGACCGTACTCGCGGGCTTCGCGGCCAAGACCGGGATCGGCTATACGCTTCTCTCCGACGAAAAATCGGCGATGATCGACGCATTCGGCCTGCGTGATCCAGCCTATGCGCCGGGCAGCTATGCGCACGGCGTACCCAAGGCGGCGATCCTGGTGGTCGATGCCAAGGGCGTCCTGCGCTGGAAATCGGTTGCGACCGACTACAAGATCCGGGCGGACAATGCGGCTATCCTGAAGGCGGTTGACGGACTGCGATAGGGACTGAAAGCCCAAGGTTGGACCAGCAAGTGGCCCAACCTTGGGCGAAATTGGATTTTAGCGCGATCCGGTCTTGCGAACCGCGCCCTTGTGCGCGCCCATGCCGTTGGGATTGCGACGGGGACGGAACGAGCGATGCGCCCGTTCGCCTTCGGTGCGCTCGCCATGTTGGGGGCGTTCGCCGCGCGGACGGTCACGGCCACCGGCGCTATGACGCTCGCTGGCCGGCTTGTTGACGGGCCTCGGAAGTTTCGCTTTGAGTTCGTCAAAATTCGCCGGGAGCGGCACGGGGTCGAGCTTGACGCCGGTCAGGCGTTCGATCTGGCGCAGCCAGCCCTTTTCCTCGCCCGCAACATAGCTGATCGCAATGCCATCGGCCCCGGCGCGCGCGGTGCGGCCGATGCGGTGGACATATTGTTCGGGCACGTTGGGCATGTCGAAGTTGAAGACATGGCTGACACCCGAAACGTCGATCCCGCGCGCTGCGATGTCCGTCGCGATCAGGATGCGGATTTCGCCTTTGCGGAACGCGTTGAGCGCCTGGGTGCGATTGGCCTGCGACTTGTTGCCGTGGATGGCAGCACAGCCGATATTGGCGGCGTGAAGATGCTTCACGATCTTGTCTGCGCCGTGCTTGGTGCGGGAAAAAACCAGCGCGCGATCAATCTCTTCCTTGCCAAGCTGGATGGTCAGCAAAGCCTGCTTCTCGACCTGGTTGAGGAAGGTGACATACTGGCTGACCCGCTCTGCGGTCGACGCGATCGGCGTCACCGCAACCCGGACCGGATTGGTCAGGAAGCGGTCGCCCAGTTCTGAGATCGTCTTGGGCATGGTCGCCGAGAAGAACAGCGACTGGCGCTCCTTGGGGAGCATCTTGTCGATCTGCTTCAGCGGCACGATAAAGCCGAGGTCGAGCATCTGGTCGGCCTCGTCGAGGACGAAGATCTCCACATCGCGGAGCGAAACGGCGCGCTGCTGGACCAGATCGATCAGGCGGCCGGGGGTGGCGACGAGCACGTCGACGCCCTGGCCGAGCGCCTTGATCTGACGCCCGATCGGAACGCCGCCGAACACGGTTTCAACAACCACCTGCATCTGGCGGCCATAATCGCGGAACGAAGCGCCGATCTGGGCGGCGAGTTCGCGGGTTGGCGAAAGGACAAGCATCCGGCACGAACGCTGGGCGCGCGGCCGGGGGTTGCGGTAGAAATAATCGAGCGAGGGCAATGCAAAGGCCGCGGTTTTGCCCGTGCCGGTCTGGGCGATGCCGCACACGTCGCGGCCCTCCAGCAGCGGCGGGATTGCCTGCAGCTGGATCGGGGTGGGGGTATTGTAGCCCTTGGCGGCAAGCGCGGCCAGGAGTGGCTTGGCGAGGCCAAGGTCGGAAAAATGAGTCAAATTAAATCTCTATTCAAAAAAGCGAGAACGCGCACGTCGGACGTGCGGCGCCAAGCGGGGTCAATATTGACAACCCGCGTGAAAAGGGAAGCCTTGTGGCATGGCGCTCTATGGTGCTGGCCTGAGCCACCTCCTACAAATGGGGGTGGACAATCACGCTGGCCAGCAAGGGCATTCCGCATCGGGAATGCTGCGCTGCACAATCAGATAGGCGATAATAGTGGCAAAAGCAAGGCTGAAAGGGAAATTGCCTTGATCGCCCACGCTGTGAGGCCCATTTAGCGTCCATGTTGATCGAAACCGAAACCACGCCGAACCCGGCAACACTCAAATTCCTGCCAGGCCGTATCGTCATGGATGCCGGTACGCGTGACTTTGCAACGCCCGAAGAGGCAGAGGCCTCTCCGCTCGCCGAAATGCTGTTCGACCTTGGCGATGTTGAGGGTGTTTTCTTCGGGAAGGACTTCGTCTCGGTCACGGCAGGCCCGGGCACCGACTGGCGGCACCTGAAAGCCGACGTGCTTTCCATCCTGCTGGACCATTTCACCGCGAACATGCCGCTGTTCAAGCCCGCGAGCGCCGGATTCAGCGTCCCGGCGGAAGATGAGGGCCATGCCGACGATCCGGCGGACGAGGATATCATCGTCCAGATCAAGGAACTGATCGAAACGCGGGTCCGCCCGGCGGTTGCCAATGACGGCGGCGACATCATCTATCGCGGGTTCGATAAGGGCAAGGTTTACCTGAAGATGCAGGGCGCCTGTGCAGGCTGCCCGTCATCCACGGCAACGCTCAAACAAGGCATCGAATCGCTGCTCAAACACTATGTCCCCGAAGTGACCGAAGTCCTCGCGGTCTGACACGTCCACACGAAAGGCCGAACATGTCCCAACCGCTCAATCCCGCGGCGCTCGACCAGCTGTTCCGCACCGCGCGCACCTATAACGGCTATACGGACGCCCCCGTCACGCGTGGCCAGATGGACGCGATCTGGGAATTGATGAAATTCGGACCGACCTCGGCCAATTGCCTGCCCGCGCGGCTGGTCTGGTGCGAAAGCGCCGAGGCGAAGGAAAAGCTTGCCGCGATGGCCCTGCCCGCCAATGGCGACAAGATTCGCAAGGCACCGGTAACGGTCATCATCGGGATGGATCTCGAATTCTACGAGCAATTGCCGGAGTTGTTTCCCCACGCCGATGCGCGGAGCTGGTTTGCGGGGAACGTCGCGCTGGCTGAAGCGACAGCCTTTCGCAATTCTTCGCTTCAGGGGGCCTATTTCATCCTGGCAGCCCGCGCGCTTGGCCTTGACACGGGACCGATGTCAGGCTTCGATAACGCGGCCGTCGATCAAGCCTTTTTTGCAGGCACCAATGTAAAATCCAACTTCATCTCGACACTGGGCATCGGCGATCCGGCGACCATCTTCGGCCGATCGCCGCGCCCCGGCTTTGACCGGTTCAACACGATCGTCTGACCCCGATGCGCCGCCTCGTCATCGAAACGTCAGGGGCGGATTGCTCGATTGCGCTGATTGAGGATGGCGAAATCGTCGCCGAACGCCATGAGCATGTCGGGCGCGGCCATGCCGAGCGGCTCATTCCGTGGATCGCAGCGCTGCCGGGCGGCGGGCTGGCCAATGAAGTAGTGGTTGGATGCGGTCCCGGCAGCTTTACCGGAGTGCGGATCGCGATCGCGGCAGCGCGCGGGCTCGGGCTAGGCTGGGGTGTACCCGTGCGTGGCGTGTCATCGCTGGCGCTGGTCGCGGCGGGACATTGCGAGGGCTCGCTGACCGTCGCCGTCGAGGGCGGGCACGGCGAAATCTTTGTCCAGGACTTTGTCTGCCAGCCCTTTGGCGAGGCCGGGCCGTTGCTATCGCTTGCGCCCGAAGCTGCCGCAAAAATGTCTGCAAACCAGCTCGTGGTTGGAAGCGGCGCCGAACGCCTGGTTGCCGCCCGTGGGTGGGGCGATGCCGTTGCAGCCCGAGGTCGTGCGGCAAATGTCCGGCTCCTTCCAGCCGCCCTCGTGACGCTCCCGCCGCGCCCGGTCTATGGGCGCGGTGCCGATGCAAGACCAATGGCATGACAGGCGCAATTGAAATCCGCGAAGGCAGCCCATTGGACCTCGAACTGGTCATGACAGTGATGCACAAGGCTTTCGACCCGCACCATGGCGAAGCCTGGACCGCAGCCCAGTGTGTCGGCGCGCTTTCGCTGCCCGGAAGCATTCTCCTGCTGGCAAGGGACGATAACCGCACGATCGGCTTCGCGCTGGCCCGAAGCGTTGCGGACGAGGCAGAATTGCTCCTCATTGCGGTGCGCCCCGATGGCCGACGGTGCGGAGCCGGTCAAAGGCTGGTGGCGCAAATCATCGATCATTATTGTGACAAAGGCGTCAAAAAACTGCATCTTGAGGTCAGGACCGACAATCCCGCACTGTCCTTCTACAGTCATCTTGGCTTTGAACGGGTCGGATTGCGGCGCAATTATTATAGACGAAGCGACGGGCAATTGACCGACGCCGCAACTCTAAGTCTAGAAATTGCTCGATTCTAGGACAAATCCGCGCCGATCACCTCCGAATCTATTATTGATATTTGCGCACGGTGCGCCTAACCAGATTCTGCTCTGGTCGCAAAAATACAACACAGCCAGCCAAGCCAAAACAACCAAAAGGGTAGCGAGACATGACCGATTCCAACGATATGACCGAAACTATCATTACGCTGACCGCTGATATTGTCGCGGCGCATGTCAGCAACAACAGTGTTGCGGTATCCGATCTGCCAACGCTGATTGCCAATGTGCACGGCGCACTGGCGGGGCTGGGCGGTGGTTCGCCGGCTCCCGAAGTCCGTGCAGAGCCCGCAGTATCGATCCGTGCGTCGGTAAAGCCGGATTATATTGTGTGTCTTGATGACGGCAAGAAGCTGAAGATGCTCAAGCGCCATCTGATGACGCATTATGGCATCACGCCCGACGAATATCGCGCCAAATGGGGCTTGCCTGCGGATTATCCCATGGTTGCACCCAATTATGCCGAACAGCGCCGCAACCTTGCGGTCAAGATTGGCCTGGGCCGCAAACCCGGAAAGCGGAAATAGAGCCGATAGAGAAAATGGGCGGGCAATTGATTTGCCCGTCCGCCCCTCTAAAAGGACGGGCATGATCCACTCATGCCCATTTCGCCATGTCCAGACGCATTGATGTCGAAGCGCTTTGCGCTGAAAAAGGCCTCCGGATCACCGAGCAACGCCGGATCATCGCGCGCGTCCTGTCTGAAGCGGAAGACCATCCCGACGTTGAAGCGCTTCATGCGCGTTCATCCTCGATCGATCCGCACATTTCAATCGCGACCGTCTATCGCACCGTCCGGCTGTTCGAAGAGGCGGGGATACTCGATCGCCATGATTTCGGAGATGGCCGTTCGCGCTACGAAGCCGCGCCCGAAGCCCATCATGATCATTTGATCGACGTCGAAACGGGCAAGGTGATCGAATTTGTCGACCCCGAACTTGAAGCGTTACAGAAACAGATTGCCGAAAGACTGGGTTTTCGCCTCGTTGACCACCGGATGGAACTCTATGGCGTCTCGCTCGATCGCAAGATCTGAACGGACGCACCCGCGCGCCTGGTTCCGGGCTGCGCGCATTGTCCTTGCCCTGATCGTGCTGGCGCCGTTTCATGGTGTGTGGCGATTGTTCGGATTGCGTTCGCCCTGGCCACGCATGTTCCTCCAGTTTGCCGGAAAGACGGCCGGGGCGGACGTGACCGTCATGGGCACGCCGCTCCCCCGTGACGTGCTCTATATCGCCAATCATGTCAGCTGGCTCGACATCCTTGTCCTTGCGGGCAAGACGGGAAGCGCTTTTGTCGCCAAGGCAGACATGGCCCCCTGGCCGGTGATCGGGTGGCTCGCGACGCTCCACAATTCGGTCTATGTGGCGCGCGAGCAACGGCTTGACGTTGGTGCGCAGGCGCTTGCCATGAAGACTGCCCTCGAAACTGGCCAGCCGCTGACGCTGTTTCCGGAGGGCACGACTGGCGATGGACGTGAGCTGCTGGCCTTCCGCTCCTCGCTTGTTGCCTCCGTTACCCCGCCGCCACAGGGCATTTCGATTCAGCCGGTCGCCATCGATTATGGACTCTCCGCGCCCGAAATCGCTTGGACCGATGAGGAGCCTGTGGGACGTAATGCGCTCCGCCTCTTGAGTCGCGCGGATCGCCTGACCGTCAGGCTCCATTTTCTCGAACCACTCGACCATGCGGACTTCCCGCACCGAAAGGCGATTGCCTCCCACAGTCGCGACGCGATTGCTGGAAGGCTGTTCCGGCGCTAAAGGCCCGCGCCATGACTCGCCCCGCCCCCAAATCCTTCCACGTCAAGTCGTTCGGCTGCCAAATGAACGTCTATGACGGCGAACGCATGGCCGAAATGCTCGGGGCTGAGGGGATGGCCATAGCCGCAGAGGGGGAGGCGGATCTCGTTATCCTCAACACCTGCCATATCCGGGAAAAGGCGGCGGAGAAGGTCTATTCCGATATTGGCCGGATGCGGCGGGAGGATGGCAGCCGCCCGATGATAGCGGTCGCAGGCTGCGTTGCGCAGGCGGAGGGCGCCGAAATCCCCAAGCGCGCTCGTGAGGTCGATATTGTCGTCGGGCCGCAGGCCTATCACCGGCTGCCGGCGCTGGTCGCCGAAGCGGCGAGCGGGAAGCGCGCACTCGATCTCGACCTGCCGGGCCTCGCCAAATTCGACGTGCTGCCGAAACGTGCGCCGAGGCGCGTACCGTCCGCCTTCCTGACAGTGCAGGAAGGGTGCGACAAGTTCTGCACCTATTGCGTCGTGCCCTATACACGCGGCGCCGAGATCAGTCGCAGCTTCGAAGCGATCCTTGATGAAGCGCGCGCGCTGGTCGATGGCGGCGTGAAGGAAATCACGCTTGTCGGGCAGAATGTGAACGCCTGGGCGCAGGACGGCCATGATCTGGGCAGCCTGATCCGGGCGCTCGACGCGCTGCAGGGCCTCAAGCGTATCCGCTATATGACCAGCCATCCCAACGACATGACCGATGGCCTCATTGCCGCGCACGGCGATGTCGAAAAGCTGATGCCCTTCCTGCATTTGCCGGTGCAATCGGGCAGCGACCGCATCCTCAAGGCCATGAACCGGAGCCACACCGCCGCCTCTTATCGCGCGGTCATCGAGCGTGTCCGCAAGGTGCGGCCGGACATTGCCATATCGGGGGATTTTATTGTCGGCTTTCCGGGCGAGACCGACTTGGATTTCGAAGCCACACTCGCGCTGGTCGCCGGGATCGGCTATGCCTCGGCTTATTCGTTCAAATTTTCGTCAAGGCCCGGAACCCCGGCCGCAACCATGGAAGGACAGATCGAGCCGACGGTCATGGATGAACGGCTCCAGCGGCTCCAGGCGCTGCTTAACCGCCAGCAGCATGATTTCAACACGGCCAGCATCGGCAAGTTGTGTGAAATCCTGATCGAACGCGACGGCAAGAGACCCGGACAGAAGATCGGCAAATCGCCCTGGCTCCAGTCAGTAATCGTCGAAAACGGTCCGGGGGCCGGGACCCTGCTTTCGGTCGAACTCGTCGCTGCCGCGCCCAATAGCCTGACGGGCATGGCGCGCGAAACCGTGGCGGCCTGATCACGCAGAAACCAGGCCGTGCACGGCCTCCTCACCAGCAACCGGCGTCTCAAGTGCGCCACACGGCGCGTGGCGGCCGAAACTGGGCTCATCGCCCATTTGCCCGCCATCGATCCAGTCGAGCTTGGCCCTGATATAACCGAGCATAGCGTTCAGTTCCGACGACTTTTGCTCAAGCCTTGCCAACTGGTCGGCCATGATTTCCCGGCTGCGTTCGGGCGTCATGCCGCCGCCATAATACTCCGCCGCCATTGCGCCGATTTCCCTGAGCGAAAAGCCCAGCGTTTGTGACATGCGGATCAGCCGCGCCGCATCGACATGTGCTTCGCGAAACTCCTGATAGGGATTGGAGCCGCCCTTGCGCCCCGTTTCAGGCCGAAGCAGGCCGCGCCGGACGTAAAATCTTACCGTATCGACGCTCAGGCCGGCGGCGCGCGCAAATTCCGAAATCAGCATGATAAAATCTCTTGACCATGGACCATAGTCCAGACTTATATCGTCCAGCTCCTGCATTGTGGAGTGACAATCTCATGACCAAAACGGCCTTTGTGACCGGCGCTTCTTCTGGAATCGGCGAAGCGACGGTTCGCCAATTGATAGCCGACCGATTCCAGGTCTTTGCCGCTGCGCGACGGACCGACCGAATGGCGCCGCTTGCGGAACAGGGCGCAATCCTGGTGCCGCTCGACGTGACCGACGATGCCTCGATGGTTGCCGCGATCGAGGACGTCCGCCGCAAGGCAGGGCGGCTCGACCTGCTCGTCAACAATGCAGGCTATGGCTCTTACGGTGCGCTGGAGGATGTGGCGATGGACGAAGCGCGCCGGCAGGTCGAGGTGAACCTGATGGGCCTGGCGCGGATGTGCCAGCTCGCGCTGCCGCTGATGCGTGCGCAAGGCTCTGGAAGGATCATCAACATCACGTCGGTCGGGGGCAAGTTCCACGAACCCTTCGGCGCCTGGTATCACGCAACCAAATTTGCGGTTGAGGGCTTGAGCGACTGCCTGCGCGTAGAGGTGAAGCCTTTCGGCATCGACGTGGTGGTGATCGAGCCCGGCGCGATCCTGACCGAGTGGAACAAGATCGCCCGCGACGGGCTGGTCGCAGCCTCGGGGAGCAGCGACTATGCACCCTATGCAAGGCGCCACGCTGCGATGTTGGCGGGTGCCGACGAATCGAAGATGACATCGCTGCCCGATGTGGTGGCGCGGACGATCGGCAGGGCGGCGACTGCCCGGCGCCCGCATACACGCTATGCAACCGGCGGGGGAGCGCGCATCGTCCTGTTTCTCCGCAGCATCCTGTCCGATCGAATGTTCGACCGGTTGGTCTGGGCCATTTCGCAATCGCCAAAGCCCGTCTGAGCCACCTGCCCTTCCAGCTGTGCTGTTTTGGAGACAGCGGGGCCAGGAAACGCGCTTTTTTTCAAGCAAAGATGGACACCAACCTGTCATCGCCGCATGTTAGCCCCGTTGCTTGCGGGCGCGGTGTCCGCGGATGCAAAAGGAGCTTTATGGCGCGCAAACCGATGCAAGCGAAAGCCGAGGACAAAGCCCGGCTCGAAATTGTTTTTGACAAGCCCCAGTTGCTGGGACGCTTGTTCGGGGAGTTCGACCAGAACCTTGTTGCCATCGAAAACCGCTTTGGCGTTTATATCGCGGCGCGCGGCAACAAGCTCCAGCTCGAGGGAGAGGCTGAAGCCATTGCGCGCGCACGCGATGTGCTGACGGGCTTGTACAACCGCCTTGCGCAGGGTCAGGAAATCGACGCCGGCGCCGTCCAGGCGCTGATCCAGATGGCGTTCGAGCCGACATTGGATGGCATCATCCGCCACGAGCACGAAGCGCCGCCGATCATGATCCGGACGCGCAAGAAGACCATCGTTCCGCGTTCGGCCACACAGATCCGCTACATGGAAGCGCTCACGCGCAACGACATCATCTTCGCGCTCGGCCCGGCGGGAACAGGCAAAACCTATCTCGCCGTCGCCCAGGCCGTTTCGCAGCTCATCACGGGAAGCGTTGACCGGCTGATCCTGTCGCGCCCCGCAGTCGAGGCCGGAGAGCGGCTAGGCTTCCTTCCCGGTGATATGAAGGAAAAGGTCGATCCCTATCTCCGGCCGCTCTATGATGCGCTCTATGATTGCCTGCCCGCCGAACAAGTCGAACGGCGGATCGCATCGGGAGAGATCGAAATTGCTCCGATCGCCTTCATGCGCGGGCGGACGCTGGCGGATGCGTTCGTAATCCTCGACGAAGCGCAGAACACGACGCCCCTCCAGATGAAGATGTTCCTCACCCGCTTCGGCCAGAATAGCCGGATGGTCGTCTGCGGCGATCCCAAACAGGTCGATCTGCCCGATCCGAGCAAGTCGGGGCTCGCCGATGCGGTAGGCCGCCTCGAAGGTGTCGAGGGGATTGCGGCCATTACTTTCGGCATCGGCGATGTCGTGCGCCACCCGGTGGTCGGCCGGATCGTCGAGGCTTATGAGGGGCGGGACAGCGCACATTCCTAATGTCCCGAGACGCCCTTTCGGATGGACAAATCTCCACAGAAATTCAATGGGTTGAATTTCCCCCTTAACCATGTAGGCTCAACACCGGAGGTGGGGACCTCCGGGCCGCATGGCCAAAAAAAGTGAGAGGGGAAAAACAATGAACATGATCTATAACGGCGCACGTGCGCTTGGCTGGGTGCTGGCTATTGTCGCCGCGTTTGTCGCCATTCCCAACCTGAATGTTGCCGCGTTGCTGGTCGGCCTTGGAATTGTTGGAGGAGTGAACGCGACTGCCGAGATGGCCCCGAGGGTTATTCTGGCCGCAGTCGCCCTGCCAGTGATCGGCGCGGCTTTGGGGAACATACCTTCCATCGGCGAGCAATTGGGGGCGATTGCGGCGAATCTTGGCCTTTCTGCCGCAGGTGCGGCCGCCACGATCATCGGCATGGCCATGTTTTCGCGTCTCAAAGCCGATTGGGTCAAATAGGCGCCCATCGATAATCAGGACTGAATTGGGCTCGCCCCGGGCGGGCCCATTTTTTTGGCTCCTGCCGAATTGGCCCGCGCCATTGCATTCAGCGGGACGCTTTGCCACTGTGGTCCCATGCTCGAGTTCGCGACACTCAATGAGGGGTGGGACGATTCCCGCGATTGGCAGGTGCTGGTGATGAAAGCCGGCCTTGCCGCGATCCGGCAGACTCGCTTTGGCGATCTTGAAGCCAGTGCCGTTTCGCTCGAAATTTCGGTGCGCCTGACGTCCGACGCCGAAGTGCGTGCACTCAACCGCGATTACCGGAAGAAGGACAAGCCGACCAATGTCCTGTCGTTTCCGATGGTTCAGCCCGACCTGATCGAAGGACTCGCCAATACTGTTGCCAACGATTGCGCCGCAAGCGGCGGGGGGGGCGAGGTCCTGCTGGGCGATATCGTCCTCGCCCAGGAAACCTGTGCCCGCGAGGCAGCGGAACGCAACGTATCGCTCGAAGCGCATGCCGCACACCTGATTGTGCATGGCACGCTGCATTTGCTAGGCTATGATCATATGCAGGATGATGAAGCCGAAGCGATGGAATCTCTCGAGCGCGAGATCATGGCTGCGCTGGGCCTGCACGATCCCTATGAGCCGGTAGAGGACTAGACCAACGCCAATGCCCGAGGATCCGAGTAACAGCGGCAGAATATGGCGGGGCCTGAAGGCCCTGCTGTTCGGCGACCGTGAGGCAAGTCTGCGTGACCAGATCGAGGACGCGATCGACGAGCATGAGGAAGAGGGCGAGGAGTCCAAGGGCGACCTTTCACCCGTCGAGCGGCAGATGTTGCGCAACCTGCTCCATTTCGGGGAACGGACGGTAGGCGACGTCGCCGTGCCGCGCAGCGACATTGTCGCGGTTGCGGAGGATATCGGTTTCGAAGCCCTGGTCTGCGCCTTTGCAGAGGCGGGGCACAGCCGCCTGCCCGTTTATCGCGACAGCCTCGATACGATTACTGGCATGATCCATATCAAGGACGTTTTCGAAATTCTGGCCAACAAGGCGGAGCCGCCGGCGAGCATCGAGGCGCTGATCCGCCAGCCGCGCTATGTTCCGGAATCGATGGGTGTCCTTGATCTCCTTGCAGAGATGCGCGCCAGCCAGACGCATCTGGCGATCGTGATTGACGAATATTCCGGAACCGAGGGACTGGTGACGATCGAGGACCTGGTCGAGGAAATTGTGGGCGACATCGAGGACGAGCATGACGAGACGCCGGCCGTCATGATCGTGCCGATGGACGATGGCCGCTGGGACGCCGATGCGCGCGCCGAATTGTCGGACGTGTCCGAAACCGTCGACCCGCGACTTGCCGAAGTCGAGGAGGATGTCGATACGCTGGGCGGGCTGGCCTTTGTCTTGGCCGGCCATGTCCCGCAAATCGGCGAAAGCGTGACGCATGCAAGCGGCTGGCGAATCGAGGTGACGGATGGCGATGCAAGGCGTGCAACCCGGCTCGTCCTCCACCCACCGGTGAAGCGGATTGCCGAAGGCGAAAGCGCCGTATCGGTGCAGTGACGATATGGGACAAAGGGGAAAAGGACGATGAGGCAAAAGGCGAGACTGCTTCTTGGAAGCCTGGCAGTATTGGGTGCCGGCGCAATCGCGGCGGCCCCGAAAAAGCCTATTGCGCCCGCGCCAAAGCCTGCGCCGCCCGCCATTGCCCAGCCAAAGGCCCGTTATGTCATGGATGTCGGAACCACGACCGGCCTCGCCGGCATGGCCGGTGGCGGGATGGGCTCGGCGATGTCGATGATGTTCGGCGGCGGCGGGCGCGAAGCGCGGGAGCTTCATTTGCGGCTGGGTTCGACGCTGCCGACGACGGGCACACCGGTCGCGGACCATTTTTTTCTCCCCATCGCCAAACTGGGCAAATCCGTCCCGCTGGTATCGCCCGTGCCGTCCGCATCGAATGACGAGCCGGGGCAGATGCCGCGCGATTTCCAGCGTCCCAAGGGCCGTTTGCTGCTTTTCTGGGGGTGTGGCACCCACGCGCCCAAAGGTCAGCCTGCAATCATCGATTTCAGCAAGATCGGCACAGGCCAGCCTATGCCCAATCTTTACTCGGCCCGCATTCCTTTCGATCGCGGCCCGACTATTGCCAACAGCCGCACCTTTGGCGAATGGCCCAATGCCAAATCACGCAAGCAACCGCAGTCCGGCTCGCTGATCGGCAATCACCGCATCTCTTCAACCTATGCTCCCGAAATCCAGTTCTCGCTGGCGCAAGACTATCTGGCGGGGTTGAATGCCCAGACCGCGCCGGCCGCGGACGGCGCGATCAGCTTGAGCTGGAACAGCGTGCCCGCAGCGACAGGATATTATGCCTGGGTGATGGGCATGACGATGGAGGGTGCAGGCGCAGATGGCCCGCGCGACATGGTGTGGTGGTCATCGTCTTCGGGGCGCGAATTTGGCGGCGGGCTTTTCGAATGGCTTTCGCCAGCCGTGGTCCAGCAGCTGATTGCCGATCGCACGGTCATGCCCCCGAGCCAGACGAGCTGCACCGTCCCCGCAGAAGTGAAGGCTGCGGCCCCGGATTTCATGCTGGGCAATCTCTATGCATATGGCCCGGAAACGAATATCGCCTACCCGCCGCGCCCGGCTACCGGTCCCTGGAATCCCGAGTGGACCGCACGCGTCCGCTTCCGGTCAACCACAAGCTGGATGATCGGCGGACCAATGGCGAGCGCCGCCCCCGAAAAGGGCGGAAAATCTTGCAAACCCAGCCTGTTCGGCGCTGTAACCGGCCTTGGCTGTTGATCGAATAGAGAGAGAGCATGACCTGGAAGACCCACCTCCGAAACGCTTCAATCATTGTCCTTGTCCTGCTGATCGGATTTGGCTGGTATCTCCTCACGCCGGACAAAGCGAAGGTCGCGCTCAAGGACATGCAGGGACCGGTGCCAAAGCTCACAACCCCGCGCCGGGAGAATTTCCCGACGATCAACATTGCGAAAATTGTCGGCTGGCAAGGCGATACCAAGCCGGTTGCGGCCGCCGGACTCAAGGTAACGTCCTTTGCCGACAAGCTCGATCATCCGCGCTGGTTGCTCGAGCTGCCCAATGGCGATGTGCTGGTGGCCGAAAGCTCAGCGCCTGACCGGCCGATCAAGGGGGTGGAGGACTGGATCGCCCGCAAGCTGATTATGGAGGCGGGCGGAGCTGGTGGTTCGCCCGACAGGATCATGCTGCTGCGCGACGCGGATGGCGATGGCGTGGCCGAATTCCGCTCCGAGCTGCTGACCGGCCTTCGCTCGCCGTTCGGCATGGCGCTTGTCGGCACCACGCTTTACGTCGGCGCTACAGATGCGCTGATGGCGTTTCCGTTCACGGTTGGCGAAACGAAGATCACCGCCAAGGGCATCAAACTCATGGACCTTCCGGCCAGCCACCCCAACAATCACTGGGCGCGGAACGTCGTTGCGGACCCTGATGGCAAATCGCTCTACATCGCTGTCGGATCGAATAGCAACATCGCCGAAGGCGGGATGGCGAGGGAAAAGGATCGCGCGTTGATCCGGCAATACGATCTGAAGACCAAAAAATCGCTGGTCTTCGCCTATGGCTTGCGCAACCCCAATGGCCTGGCTTTCAATCCGGTATCAGGCACGCTTTGGACAGTTGTGAACGAGCGTGACATGCTCGGCAGTGACGGGCCTCCCGATTACCTGACCACGGTGGATTTCGGAACCTTCTATGGATGGCCCTTCTATTACTGGGGCGGAATCGAAGACCGGCGCGTCCCGCAACTGCGCCCGGATCTGAAACAATATACCAAGCGGCCCGATTATGCGCTGGGTCCGCATGTTGCCGCCCTGGGCCTCGCTTTCAATACCGGCGCCGCGCTTGGTGCAAGCTATGCCAATGGAGCCTTTGTCGGGATGCACGGCTCGTGGAACCGTTCCCCGGCCTCCGGCTACAAAGTCGCCTTCATTCCGTTCAACGAACGCGGCTTTCCGACCGGGGCCAAGCCGGTCGATGTCCTGACCGGCTTTCTCGACGCCAAAGGCAAGGCTCAAGGCCGCCCGGTTGGCGTGATACTCGACCGGAAAGGAGCATTGCTGGTTGCCGACGATGCGGGGAACCGGGTCTGGCGCGTGACCGCCAAATAGCGAACGCCGCTATTCCAGAAGCTTCGGCCCGTCCTTGCTGAGCTTTGCCCGGATCCGTTCGGCAAAAAGCGACAGGAAGGGCGGCAGGTCGATCACGGCATGGACATGCGCGTCATGGACTTCGAGGCGGCTGGCAATCGATTGTCCCATGGCCTGAACGGTGAACACCATTGTGTCGCCTTCCCAGTGGTGCGTGACCGTTCCGCCGCCGGGAAACATGTCCGCCAGCTTGCCAATGCTNNGCCTTGAATTCCAGCGCGTTTCCGCTCGGATCGCGAAAGAACATCGTTGCCTGCTCGCCGGGTTTACCCTGCCAGCGGACGTGCGGCGCAACGCCAAAGGAAATGCCGGCCGCAGCGATACGGTCGCGGAGCGCATGCCAGTCGTCCATTGTCAGCACCACGCCGAAATGCGGAATGGGCACGCCATGGCCATCGACTTTGCTGACCGCCGCATCGGTCGCATGGCCCGCAACGAGATGCACCGTGATCTGGTTGCCGTACAGGTCGAAATCGATCCACTGGTCCGAGGCGCGGCCTTCGCGGCAGCCGAGCACACCGGCATAGAAGCCGCGCGCCGCATCAAGGTCGTTGACGGGAAAGGCCAAATGAAAGGGGCGGTTCAGCATCACGGGCGCGCCATTTCGAAACAGGCGGGAAAGTCGATCCTGTCCTGCGTGCCCTTGCCCTTGTGCGCCTTGAATTCTGCCAGCAGCTTTTCCTTTTCGAGGCCGATGATGACGTCGCTTTCGGCTTCGGTCTTGCCCGCTGCCTTCAGTTCCTCGCGTGCGCGACCATCAAGGACGGCGGCGAAGATGGCGAGCGTCCGCGCTGTCTTGGACATGCCTTCGTGCGCCTTTTCGTCCTCGAATGCCATCGCCAGCGCGGCCGCACATTGGGGCAGGGTCGGTGGCGTGGGCAGCGGCACTTCGACGTCGAGCATGGCGATGCAGGGTCCGGCCTTTTCACGAAGCATTACCGATGGATCGGCCGACGCCGTTGCTTCGGCCTGGAGTGCTGCAACCTGCGCAAGAACTTCCGCGCGCACCTCGTCTCGCGAGCGGACCTTCTCCTTCGCGAGAGCCTCTGTCACGCGTTCCGAAAACTTGGCGCCGCGCGCGGCGAGAGGCCGATAATCCTCCCAACCGCCGATCCCGCGCTGCTGCTCATTGGCCATGATGGCCAGCACCGCAACGCAACGGACCCGGTCCTGCTGGACGGCGCTGAGCGGGGCGGGTGCCGCCAGTACCGGCAAGGGAGCGAGAAACAGGGCTAGGGCGATCCGGCGGGGCATGAATGAGGTCTGGGCGATTGTCTGGCACAGCGCAAGGGATTGGGGCTGCACAAGCACTGAAGATTTTCGGCTCTCCACAAGGCCGGACGGCAAGCTATAGCGGCATCGTGAATCGCTTCCCCAAATCGCTGGCGCTGGCAGCCGGGCTCGTCTCTGCGCTGGGCTTCGCCCCCCTCAACTGGTGGCCGCTGACGCTTGCCTGCCTAGCGCTCCTGCTCCACCTCGTCTCCGAAGCGCCCGACCTGCGCGGCGCACTCGCGCGCGGCTACTGGTTTGGGGTCGGCCATTTCACGGTCGGGCTGAACTGGATCGCTGGATCGTTCCAGTATCAGGATTCGATGCCCAAATGGCTCGGCTGGATCGCGGTCGTGCTGCTGTCGTTTTATCTCGCGGTCTATCCTGCGATGGCGGCGGGGCTGGCTTGGCGCTGGGGGCGGCAAAAGGCATCGACGTTCGTTCTCTATTTCGCTGCCGCTTGGATTGCGACCGAATATCTTCGAGCGACAATGTTCACGGGCTTTGCATGGAATCCGCTCAGCGTTGTGGTGATTCCTGTTCCCGGCATTGTGCAATATTTTGCACCGGGAATAGGAACCTATGGCTTGAGCGGGCTGGTTGTTTTCACGGCAGGCAGCCTGGCACATCTCGTGCCCGGATGGATGAACCGCGTGAAAGCAAGCTACCAGGCCGTCGAAGGCGAATGGGTCACGCTGGCCATCTGGCCATTCGTTGCGGCCTTCGCGGGGATCTTCGTATTTTTCTCGATGGGTTATGTGATGGATAACCCGCAAGAGTCTCATGGCCCCCTCATCCGCATCGTCCAGCCCAATATCGGGCAGCAGGACAAGCATGAGAAGGCGTTCGAGAAGCGCAATTTCGAAAAGTTGCGGATGCTCACCGGTGAACCGGGTCGCGAACCCCGCCTCATCCTCTGGCCCGAAGCGGCGATCCCCGATTATCTTGAGGAAGAAGGATGGGCGCGCGAGCGGATCGCAAAGCTGATCGGGCCGAAGGACATGCTGGTGACGGGCGGCGTGGCGCTGGTCGAAGATGAAGACGGTTATGTCATCGCCGCGCGCAATTCGAGCTTCGTCCTGACCCCGGGCGCCGAGATCATCGCGCGTTATGACAAGGCGCATCTCGTCCCCTATGGCGAATATCTTCCGATGCGGCCGATCCTTTCGGCGATCGGCCTGTCGCGGCTGGTACCGGGCGATCTCGATTTCTGGCCGGGGCCGGGGCCACAAAGCTTCGGTGTGCCCGGATTCGGACGGATGGGCGCGCAGATCTGTTACGAAATCATCTTTTCGGGCCAGGTGATCGACAAGCACAACCGGCCCGATTTCCTGTTCAACCCCTCGAACGATGCGTGGTTCGGCGCCTGGGGCCCTCCGCAGCATCTGGCGCAGGCGCAGCTCAGGGCGATCGAGGAAGGGATTCCTGTCATTCGCTCAACCCCGACGGGAATTTCGGCCGTGATCGATGCCGATGGCAACCTGCTCCACAGCCTGCCCTACCGGAAGGCCGGCTATATCCAGACCCGCCTGCCCCGGCCGCATCCGCCGACGCTTTTTGCGCGTTACGGAAACATTCTCTCGCTGGGCTTCGCCTTTTTCTTGGGCGCCTTGGGAATTGCCCTTGGGCGATTCCGGCGCTAAGGGCGCAAGCCACATATAAAGCATTCCTTATATCAAGCAGGACCTGCCCCATGCGTGCCAATTACCTCTTCACTTCGGAAAGCGTTTCCGAGGGTCATCCCGACAAGGTTTCGGATCAGATTTCGGACGCGATTGTTGACCTGTTCCTCTCCAAGGATCCCGAGGCACGCGTCGCCTGCGAAACGCTGACCACCACACAAAAGGTTGTGCTCGCCGGCGAAATCCGTGGCGAAGGCATTATGGACGCAAACGGAAAATGGGCCCCCGGTGTGGAGCAGGAGATCGAAGACACGGTTCGCAAAGTCGTAAAAGACATTGGCTATGCACAGGACGGCTTCCACTGGCAGACGCTGGACTTTTCCAATAACCTTCACCCCCAGTCTGCGCATATCGCACAGGGCGTGGACGCATCGGGCAACAAGGATGAAGGTGCTGGTGATCAAGGCATCATGTTCGGCTATGCCACCGACGAAACGCCCGACCTCATGCCCGCGACGCTCTATTACAGCCACAAGATCCTCGAGCGGATGGCGGCAGATCGGCATTCGGGTGCGGCGCCGTTCCTCGAACCCGATGCCAAGAGCCAGGTGACGTTGCGTTATGAAGGCAGCATTCCCGTTGCTGCGACTGCCATCGTCGTGTCGACCCAGCATGCCAAGGGCTATGACGAAGGCGCGAAAGAGGCGGAATTGCATGCCTATGTGAAGCAGGTCGTGGCAGACATCCTGCCTGCCCACCTGCTCACCGAAACCGAATATCACATCAATCCCACCGGCAGCTTCGAGATTGGCGGGCCGGATGGCGATGCCGGCCTGACCGGCCGCAAGATCATCGTGGACACCTATGGCGGAGCTGCCCCGCACGGGGGCGGCGCCTTTTCGGGCAAGGACCCGACCAAGGTTGATCGCTCGGCCGCCTATATCACGCGCTACCTTGCGAAGAACATCGTTGCGGCGGGCCTTGCGACGCGATGCACGATCCAGCTCGCCTATGCGATTGGTGTCTCCAAGCCGCTTTCGCTCTATGTCGATACGCACGAAACCGGTACGGTCGGTGATGACAAGCTTGAAGAAGCGATCGGCAGGATCGAGGCGTTGGGCGGCCTGACCCCCCGCGCCATCCGCACCCATCTTGGCCTCAACAAGCCGATCTACCGCAAGACCGCCGCCTATGGCCATTTCGGCCGCAAGGCAGAGGGCGACTTCTTCCCGTGGGAGAAGACCGATCTGGTGGATGCCCTGAAGGCAGCACTCTGAACTTCAGGGCATCAGCCTATTTCCAGCTGGCAAGGATCGCGCCAGCAACACAATGCCCGGTGAGCAGGTGGACGCTGTCGATCACCGGCCCCGTGCAAGGGCCGACACCGTAAACCCAGCCATACCAGATCGCAGGAAGCGCTGACAGGATCGCCACCAGCGCACCCCATTTCACGCCGTTCGCAAGGCCCGAAACATTGGCCCATTTGAAAAGCACGCCCATCCCGATTGCGGTCACAAGCGGCATCGCGGGACCATACATCATCCGCGACGCGCCGACCGCGTCCATCTGTTCCTTGGTGATACCCTGCCCCGCCATCCAGACCGCCTGATCAACGATCACGCCGTAGATCAGAAACCCGACCGCGTAGATGGCAATCGCGGCGACCAGAATCGCAATCGCATTCATACCCATGATTTTCATGACGCACCCTCCATTCATGCCAGTCTTTGCGCTGGCGGGAGGCAAGCTATCACACTGTGCCGTAGCGTCAAAATCGCGCGCTAGCCAAAGCAGAAACCAGCGCATAAGGACACCTGGATGCGGCCCTATCTCGATCTCATGCAACGCATCCTTGATGAAGGGGTAGAGCAGCAGGATCGCACCGGCGTCGGCACGCTTTCGGTGTTCGGGCACCAGATGCGCTTCGACCTTTCGAAGGGCTTTCCGCTGCTGACGACAAAGAAGCTGCATTTGCGCTCGATCATCATCGAGCTGCTCTGGTTCCTGCGCGGCGATACCAATGTGAAGTGGCTGCAGGACAGGAAGGTCAGCATCTGGAACGAATGGGCCGATGAAGATGGCAATCTTGGCCCCGTCTATGGCAAGCAATGGCGCAACTGGCATGGGCCGGACGGCATTCCGGTCGATCAGATCGCGGCGCTCGTGGATCAGATCAACACCAACCCGGCTTCGCGCCGCCAGATCGTGACGGCGTGGAACCCGGCGGAAATCGACCGGATGGCGCTCGCCCCGTGCCACTGCCTGTTCCAGACGCATGTTGCCAATGGCAGGCTTTCGCTCCAGCTTTACCAGCGGTCATGCGACGTCTTCCTCGGTGTACCATTCAACATCGCCTCCTATGCGCTCCTCACCCACATGCTCGCCGACCAGTGCGGGCTAGAGGCGGGCGATTTCATCTGGACGGGTGGCGATTGCCATCTCTATTCGAACCATCTCGAACAGGCCCGGCTGCAACTGACCCGTCACATCGGCCCGTTACCAAGCCTGACCATAAAGCGCCGCGCCGAACGTATCGACGCCTATGACTATGAGGATTTCGTGATCGAAGACTATGCCGCCGCGCCACACATTTCCGCTCCGGTGGCCGTGTGAACCGTCCCGAGATTGTCCTCATCGTGGCGCGTGCCGATAATGGCGTGATCGGGGCGGATGGCCAACTGCCCTGGCATGTGCCCGCCGACCTGCGCCGCTTCAAGCAATTGACGACGGGCGCGCCGATGATCATGGGGCGCAAGACCTTTGAAAGCCTGCCCGGCCTGCTCGCCGGGCGTCGCCATATTGTCCTGACCCGCGACAAGGATTGGACGGAGGACGGTGCCGAAGTCGCCCATAGCGTCGAAAAGGCGCTGGCGCTGGCGAATGCGCCGCATGTCTCGGTGATCGGCGGGGCGGAAATCTATCGCCTCTTCCTGCCCCGCGCCGACCGGATCGAATTGACCGAAGTGCACCTGTCTCCCAAGGGGGACGCGCGGCTGGCGGCCTTTGGAGCCGACTGGAATGAAGTCGCACGAACGCCTTGCACTGCCGAAAACGGCACACCGGCACATGATTTCGTTACGCTCAAGCGGAGGGGCTGATGAGACGTTTCCTGAAATACTTCACGATTCTGGCAGGTGTGGCGCTGGCCGGCTTTTTCCTGTTCGTGCCCGCGATGGTCGAGCGGAGCATGAACAAGGTCGTGCCCGTTTCCGCGACCGCCAGCCCTAAGGCGCTGGCGCTCCACAAGACGCTGGCGATTGCCGACATGCATTCGGATACACTGATGTGGCAGCGCGACATGCTCGAGCGCGAGGATCGCGGCCATGTCGATCTACCGCGACTGGAGGACGGCCATGTCGCGCTCCAGGTTTTCTCCTCGGTGTCGAAAACGCCCAAGGGTCAGAATTACGATGCGAACGGCGCCGACAGCGACAATATCACGCTGCTGACGTTCGCGCAGTTGCAGCCGCCGCGCACCTGGACGTCGATCCTCGAACGCTCGCTCTTCCACGCGCAGAAGCTGCAAAGGGCCGCCGACAATTCGGGCGGGCGGTTGCGCTTCGTCAGGACGTCGCAGGACCTGTCGAAGCTGCTGGTCGACCGGGCATCGGGCAAGCAAGTGACGGGTGGGGTGTATTCTGTAGAAGGCTTGCAGAATCTTGAAGGCAAGCTCGCCAACCTCGACAGATTGCAGGCGGCGGGGATGCGGATGGCGGGGCTGACGCATTTCTTCGACAATGAAGTCGCTGGCTCGATGCATGGCCTCAAAAAGGGCGGGCTGACGACGCTCGGGCGGCAGGTCGTGGCAGAACTTGAGCGGCGGCATATCGTCATCGACATCGCCCATTCGAGCCACAAGGCCGTGGCCGAAGTGCTGGCAATGGCGACCCGGCCCGTCGTTTCCTCGCACGGAGGGGTGCAGGCGGTGTGCAAGGTCAACCGCAACCTGACCGATGAAGAAATCCGCGGCGTCGCCAAAACCGGCGGCGTCGTCGGGATCGGCTATTGGGAGGGCGCGGTGTGCAGCACGGCTCCGGCCAAGGTTGCAGACGCCATTGCCCATATCCGCGATCTGGTCGGTATCGACTATGTCGGGCTCGGCTCCGATTTCGACGGCGCGACCACGACCGGATTCGACACGTCGAAACTGGCACTGGTCACGCAGGCGCTGATCGATCGCGGCTTCACCGAAGTCGACATTGCCAAGGTGATGGGCGGCAATGTTCTGCGCGTGCTCGGGCAGGTGTTGCCGCTGCGATAAGGCCTTCCTATAGCGGGCTTATGGAGCGGCTCGATGGCGGCTCGGCGGTTCCAGGACGCCTGCGCGGCGGGATCGTCGCGCTGGGAAATTTTGACGGGTTTCACAAGGGCCATCAGGCGGTCGTCGGGCGCGCGGTCGAACGTGCGCGCGCGGAGGGTCTGCCTGCGCTTGTCGCCACCTTCGATCCGCATCCGGTGCGCTATTTCCGGCCCGATACGCCGCCCTTTCGCCTGACCAGCCTCAACCAGCGCGAGCGGCTTTTTGCCGAAGCAGGCGCAGACGCGATGATCGTTTTTCCCTTCAACACCGCGCTTGCCGGGCTGACAGCGGAGGAATTTATTGCCGAACGGCTCTCCGGGGTTGCCGGCGTGGTGACGGGGGAAGATTTCACTTTCGGCAAGGGCCGCAGCGGCAATGTAGACGTGCTGGCAGAACTCGGCGCCAAATACGGCTTTGTGGCCGAAGCCGTGGTGCCCGTTACCGACGGATCCGGGGCCATATCCTCGAGTCGCATCCGCGATGCGCTTGAGATTGGCGATTGCCCGACTGCGACCCGACTCCTGACCCGCCCCTTTGCCGTAGAGGGCACTGTCCAGCATGGTGAAAAGAATGGCCGCAAGCTGGGCTTTCCCACCGCGAATATCGACATGACCAGCTATCTCCGCCCGCGTTACGGGGTTTATGCGGTCAAGGGCCGCTTGCCCGATGGCAGGATGCTCGATGGCGCAGCCAATCTCGGCATACGCCCGCAATTCGATCCGCCCCGCGAATGGCTTGAGCCCCATTTCTTCGATTTTTCGAATGATCTCTACGGCCAGACCGTCGAAGTCGAATTCCACGCCTTCATCCGCCCCGAGGCGAAGTTTGACAGTCTCGATGCCCTGACCCTACAGATTGAGCGGGACTGCGAGTGCGCACGGGAAGCGCTGGCAAAAGTTTGACATCATCGCTGGCCGCAACGGAGTCTGTCTTGAAAATCGGTAATCTGGTCAAATGGGCCATCGCACTTGGGTTGTTGGCATTGTCATTCCTCAATGCGTCATGGATCGCACCCCAACCCCAAGGCGGGCTCCAGCTCATTGCCGCGCATAGCGAGGACGAGAACGGGTGTGCCACGCTTGAAGGCACGCGCCGCGCGCTGATCGACGCGGGCGGAGGGGTCGTGCTGGATACGGAGAGCGCAAAGGGCTGCCTGTCCGCCGAAACCGCGCTCGAACAATTCCCCCGCTATCATTTCATCCTGAAAGTCAGCGACGCGGAAAAGGTGCTAGCGATGTTCGAGCGGCTGAAACGGCCAATCGACGAACGCTATGGCTTTATGGGCGAAACGGATGCGATTGCCGCAATCCGCGCGAAAGAACCCGGCGCATGGGCCTGGACGATTGCAGAGGCGCGTCGCTGTTTCAACGATTACACCAAATTTGGCTGGGTTGGCCTGGTCCCACAAAGCTGCAAGGGCGGGACAATCCTTGTCCCGCTTGACCAGAAATGGAAGGTCGCCGGCTGGCCGCGACGGTTCCAGGCGCGGATGAAGACGGCGGGCACACGCATGATCCTGACGGCGCCCGGCACTGCGACCGGGAATGTCCCCGGCCTCACCCGGCTTGAACAGATTTCTGAGGTGCCGCGCGAATATACCGGCATGCTCTGGCTCGAGGATGCCGCCCTGATCGGCCCGTCCATCCGGCGATAGCTTGCGGGGCGCCGCGCCCTCGCCTAAGGCCCGCCGCGACATGACTGACGCGCGCGATTACAGAGACACGGTTTTCCTGCCGAAGACCGACTTCCCCATGAAAGCCGGACTCCCCGCAAAGGAGCCTGGGATTCTCGCGCGCTGGCAGGAAATGGGGCTTTACGAGCGCCTGCGCGAGCAAAGGCGCGGCCGCGAGAAGTTCATCCTCCACGATGGCCCGCCCTATGCCAATGGCGACATGCATATCGGCCATGCGCTCAACCATATCCTGAAGGACATGGTCTGCCGGACGCAGACGCTCCTCGGCAAGGATGCGCCCTATGTGCCCGGCTGGGATTGCCACGGCCTGCCGATCGAATGGAAGGTCGAGGAGGAATACAGGAAGAAGAAGCGGAACAAGGACGAGGTGCCGCCGAACGAATTCCGTGCCGAATGCCGCGCCTATGCGCAGCACTGGGTCGATACCCAGCGCGAACAGTTGAAGCGACTGGGCATCAATGGCGATTGGGACCATCCCTATCTGACGATGGACTTCGAGGCCGAGGCGACGATTGTCGCTGAACTGATGAAGTTCGCGGAGTCCGGCCAGCTTTATCGCGGCGCGAAGCCGGTGATGTGGTCGCCGGTCGAAAAGACCGCGCTGGCCGAGGCCGAGGTCGAATATGAGGATATCACCTCGACCCAGATCGACGTGGCGTTCGAGATTGTCGAATCGCCGATCCCCGAACTGGTCGGCGCGCATGCGGTGATCTGGACGACGACGCCGTGGACGATCCCGGTGAACCAGGCGATCGCCTATGGGCCGGATGTCGAATATCTCAAGCTGAGGCTTAGCCGAATTGGATTTATTGAGGGATTTCCAGAAGATCGCTTATCACAAACAGTAAAAAGTGTTGTCGAGGAAGGCCCGTCTGAAAATACTCAATCATATTTTGATGAGGTGGACGCCAAGCTTGCGCCCGGGCTCGAAGCAATCGGTCTTGGCCGCCTGCCCCAAGAGATACTGATTGCCGCACCGTTGGTGGAAGGACTAAACGAGCGCCTCGCTAGTAAGGTTGCAGGCTACGCTTGGTCCGATCACGAACTGTCCGGCGTCGAGGTCGAGTATATGGATTTCGGCGACGCTGTTGGCGTTCGAGGCTCCGATCTAGCCGGCACAGTCGCCCGCCATCCGATGCATCATCTCGGCGGCTTCTTTGCGAAGCCCCGCCCCTTCCTGCCCGGCGATTTCGTGACGACCGAAGCGGGCACGGGCCTTGTCCATATGTCGCCCGATCATGGCGAGGACGATTTCCTGCTGTGCAAGGCGCATGGCATCGATCCGGTCTTCGCGGTCGAAGGCGATGGCAAGTATCGCGAGGACTGGGCGTGGCTCGGCGGGCAGGGCTCGGTCATCAACACCAAATTCAACGCACCCGACGGGCCGATCTGTTCGGACTTGCGAGAGGCGGGCGGGCTGCTCGCGGCGTCGGCCGATTTCCAGCACAGCTATCCGCATTCGTGGCGGTCCAAGGCCAAGGTGATCTATCGCTGCACCCCGCAATGGTTCGTGCCGATGGACAAGATGCTTCCCGCTCCGCGCGAAGGCGGCGCGGAAGCGACCCTGCGCGAGACGGCGCTCGAGGCCATCGCCGCGACCCGCTTCGTTCCTGAAAAGGGCCGCAACCGGATCGGATCGATGGTCGAAGGCCGTCCCGACTGGGTGCTTTCGCGCCAGCGCGCCTGGGGCGTGCCGATCACGCTCTTCGTCGATCGCAAGACCGGGCATTATCTTGTCGACGAGGCGGTCAACTCGCGAATCGTCGCCGCTGTGCGCCAACAGGGTGTCGATGCGTGGAACGACGAAGCCGCGCAGAAACTGCTCGGCCATGCCTATCGCGCCGAGGATTATGAGCGGGTGACCGACATTCTCGACGTCTGGTTCGATAGCGGCTGCACCCATGCCTTTGTCCTTGAATCGGGCAAATGGCCGGACCTGCAATCGCCCGCCGACCTTTACCTCGAAGGCAGCGACCAGCATCGCGGCTGGTTCCAGTCGAGCTTGCTTGAAAGCTGCGGCACGCGCGGCCGGGCGCCCTACAAGGCGGTGCTGACGCACGGCTTCACGATGGACGCCAAGGGCATGAAGATGTCCAAGTCATTGGGCAACACGATCAACCCGCTCGATCTCATGCGCGATTATGGCGCGGACATCTTGCGGCTCTGGGCGCTTTCGGTCGATTTCACCGAGGACCACCGGATCGGCAAGGAAATCCTGTCGGGCGTGGCGGACCAGTATCGCAAGCTCAGGAATACCTTCCGCTACCTGCTCGGTGCGCTCGAAGGGTTCAGCGAGGATGAGCGCGTGGATGTGGCGGACACGCCCGAGCTGGAGCGCTATGTCCTCCATCTCCTCGCGGACATGGACGCGAAGCTCAAACAGGCGGTCAATGATTTCGATTTCAACACCTATGTCCGGCTCCTGACGGATTTCGCGAACAACGACCTGTCGGCCTTTTTCTTCGATATCCGCAAGGATTGCCTCTATTGCGATGCGCCAACATCGCCCAAGCGCCGCGCCTACCGGACGGTCCTCGACACGCTGTTCCACGCGCTGGTCCGCTATGCCGCGCCGGTGCTGGTGTTTACGGCGGAGGAAGTGTGGCAGACGCGGTTTCCGGATAAGGGGACGTCGGTGCATTTTCTGGACTGGCCTGAGGTCGATGGGGATTGGGTAAATCAAAATCTGCAAAGGCGTTGGGACGCGCTTCGTGATGTGAGACGTGAGGTCACTGAGGCAATAGAGCCACTCCGGCGAGATAAGACTGTGGGCTCAAGCCTTCAGGCGTCTGTCAATTTGCACCCTAACAATCCTTTGCTTCTGAACTGGCTGCGGGACGTCGATTTCGCCGAAATAGCCATCAGCGCGGAGGTCGCATTGCCGGCCAATATCATAGAAACGCGAAGTGCCTCGCAGGGCAGTATTCACGGCGCAACAATTGCGGTTGGACGAACCACCCACCACAAATGCGGCCGCTGCTGGCGGCACCTGCCCGAAGTTTCGGAAGACGGCGCGCTCTGCGCGCGGTGCGACGAGGTGGTGAATGGCTGAAACCGCCACATCCCCCCTTCGCGCCTTCGCGTCTTCGCGCGAGAATGAAAATTGTTTCGCGCGAAGACGCGAAGGCGCGAAAGGAGGGGAACTATGATAGGAGATTCTCCGAGGCGCAACGGGCTGATGCTCGCGATCGCCACTTTCGTTATCGATCAGATCGTGAAATATTGGGCGACGGTTCCGCTCGACCTTCCTGGCCGGGGGCAGATCGAAATTCTGCCCATCTTCAGGTTTCAGTGGGTCAATAATCCTGGCGTTGCGATGGGTATGCTAGAGGCTGACACGCCAATAAAAGTCTTGCTGCTCACGCTTCTTACTGGCGGAATTGCCCTGTTTGTCGGGATTTGGCTGTGGCGCGAAACCAACCGCACCGATGCGCTGGGGCTCGGTCTGGTGCTGGGCGGCGCGGCGGGAAATCTGGCGGATCGAATCCGCTTTGGTCATGTAATCGACTTCATGAATTTGCATTTCGGCGATTTCAGCCCTTTTTTGACCTTTAACGTTGCGGACGCTGCGATTACGATAGGCGTATTGATCCTGCTGGCGCGCGCGCTGTTTGCGCGTGACCGGGCAAATGAGGCGGAGAATGAGAATGCGTAAACTGATTGTTGCAGGCGCGATGTTGAGCCTGCTTTCCGCCTGCGGCTCATCGAGCGGAGTCTTCGGTCGCAGCCGGCCCGATGAATTTGCCGTCTCGCGTGCAGCCCCTCTGGTCGTCCCGCCCGATTTCGCGCTGGCGCCCCCTGCCCCTGGCGCCCCGCGCCCACAGGAAGCCGATTCGTCAACCCAGGCGCTCCAGGCGATGTTCGGCGGGCCCGCCGCGCGCAGCACCATCGAAGGCGCAGCGGTAAGCCAGGCCGGAGCCAGTCGCGCCCAGCCCGGGATCCGCGCCAATGCGGGCGACCCCGAAACCAATGTCGTCGACAAGGGCTCGGTGACGCGGGACATTATCGCCGCCCCGGAAGGCGATGGCGCGAACGCCCGGGTTGCAACGCCGCAATAGAAGGTGGGAGCGGCGACGCCGCGCGCTAAGCCTCGGCGCGTAACGGCCGCGAGAGCAGGCCGCCAACGACCCGGTCCACCGGTTCCAACCCGTCGAGCAGGGTGCACACGGCATCGACGACCGGCATGTCCACGCCAAGCGCACACGCAGCCTGTTGCAGGACGGGGGCGGTGAAGGCGCCTTCCGCAATGGTCGGGCTGGCAGCGAGCAGATCGGCCGCGCGCAGCCCTTCCCCCAGCGCCTTGCCAAGCGAAAAGTTGCGCGAGGCGGTCGAGGAACAGGTCAGGACAAGGTCACCCAGTCCCGAAAGACCGGCCAGCGTTTCGGGCCGGGCGCCCTTGGCAAGGCCAAAGCGCGTCATTTCGGCAAAGCCGCGCGCAATCAGCGCCGCGCGCGCATTCTGCCCCAGGCCCCGCCCCTCCACCACCCCACAGGCAATGGCGAGGACGTTTTTGACCGCACCGCCGATCTCCGCACCGATCACATCGTCGGACAGATAGGGCCGGAAATGCGCGCGAGCGAGGCGGTTGGCGAGTGTCCGGCCCAGATCGGGATCCTCGCAGGCCAATGTGATCGCGGTCGGCAGTCCGCGTGCGACTTCATGGGCAAAGGTCGGCCCGCTCAAGACAGCAATCGGCGAGTCGGGGCACACTTCGTGCGCGACTTCGGACATCAGTTTCATTGTGCCCGCCTCGATCCCCTTGGCGCACAGGATCAGTGGGCGCGCGACCACCTTCACTTCGGCAAGAACCGCGCGCAAATGCTGGGCGGGCGTCACCAGCAGCAACGCTTCGCAATCGGACAGGTCGGCGAAACTGCCTGTGGCACGGATCGCCGGATCAAGGGGAATTCCGGAGAGAAACAGCCGGTTCTCGTGGCTGCCATTGATCGCGGCCACGACTTCGGTTTCGCGCGCCCAAAGGACGACCGCGCTGCCATCCGCAGCCAGCACCTGTGCCAGCGCCGTGCCCCAGGCCCCGCCGCCGATCACGCCCGTCTTCATGCCTTCACTCCTGCGCCACGCACCTTTTTGGCGTCCGGATCGAGCGGCCAGCGCGGTCTGGCCTCGAAATCGAGCCCGTCTGTCAGACCGGCCGCGAACCGTTCGGCCCCCGCCCAGCCGATCATCGCGGCATTGTCCGTGCAAAGCCAGAGCGGCGGGGCAACAAAGGGCAGTCCATGGCGCGCGGCCAGCGTTTCGAGCGCCGCACGGATCGCCCGATTGGCAGCAACGCCCCCGGCGACGACCAGAGCCGTCGCTTCGGGCGCGGCTTCGAGTGCCCGTGCCGTCCGGTCGATCAGGCAATCGACCACCGCCTGCTGAAACGACGCCGCAATATCCTCTGCCTTGTAGAGCCGCGAATCGCGCGCGCGCAGCACGGCACTCTTGAGCCCGGCAAAGGAAAAATGCGGCTCCGCGCTGCCAAGCAGGGGGCGGGGCAGGGGAACCGCCTGCGAATCTCCGGCCAACGCGGCCGCCTCGACCGCCGGGCCACCGGGAAAGCCAAGACCGAGCAGTTTCGCCGTCTTGTCAAACGCCTCTCCCGCCGCATCGTCGATCGTCGTCGCGAGCCGGCAATAGGATCCGACCCCCGAGACGAGCAGCAACTGGCAATGCCCGCCAGAGACGAGCAGCAGGAGGTAGGGAAAGTGCAAACCGGCATCGGCAAGCCGCGGCGAAAGCGCGTGCCCTTCGAGGTGGTTGACGGCAATCAGCGGCTTTCCCGCCGCATGGCACAGCGCTTTTGCCGTCACCAGCCCGACCATCACCCCGCCGATCAGTCCCGGTCCGGCTGTGGCCGCAACGGCATCAACATCGGCCAGCCGCATCCCCGCATCAGCCAGCGCGGCCTCGACAAGAGGCGCAAGCGCCTCGACATGCGCGCGCGCGGCGATTTCAGGAACAACACCGCCAAAGGGCCGATGCTCCGCCTCCTGCCCGGCGAGGCAATGCGACAGGACCACCCGTTCGCTCGTGACGAGCGCAGCGGCGGTTTCGTCGCAACTCGATTCTATGCCCAGGATCACGGCCATGGGCTTCCCTCTAGTCGCCCGTGGCGCTAGCACAAGCCACCATGGGAAACCCCGACAAACCGCTGCGCCTCGGCACCCGGGGTTCGCCGCTCGCGCTTGCCCAGGCGCATATGGTGCGCAACGCGCTGCTTGTTGCACATGGCTGGCGCGCGGATGCCATCGTTATAATGCCGATGGTTGCAACCGGGGACCGTATCCAGGACCGGGCATTGGCTGAAGTCGGAGGCAAGGCCCTCTGGACCAAGGAGCTCGACGCGGCGCTTCTGGCCGGTGAGATCGACCTTGCAGTGCATTCGATGAAGGACGTGGAAACGATCCGCCCCCGGGGATTGACGATTGCTGCCATGCTGCCCCGTGCCGATGTTCGGGACCGGCTCGTTGGCGCGGCCAGCCTCGACGCGCTGCCAAAGGGCGCAAGGGTTGGCACCAGCGCGCCGCGCCGACGCGCCCAGCTTCTGATGCTTCGGCCCGATCTGGAAATCGTCCTGCTCCGCGGAAATGTCCAGACGCGCCTTGCCAAGCTCGAACGAGGCGAGGTCGATGCGACCTTGCTGGCCGCAGCAGGGCTGGACCGGCTGGGGATGCAAGATGTCGGCACTGCCCTGCCGGTCACGCAGCTCCTTCCCGCGCCGGCCCAGGGCGCGGTTGGAATCGAGACCTTGGCGCAAAACCGGCAAATGCGCAGATGGCTTGCAGCGATTAATGATGATTCAACCTTGGCGTGTGTATCTTCGGAGCGCGCCCTGCTGGCTGGACTGGCGGGCGACTGTCGTTCTCCAGTTGCGGCCCTTGCAGTAATGGAGGGAAACTTGATCAGTCTGTGTGCTGAAATCTACGCTCCCGACGGCAGCCAGGTTGAACGCGGCGCGCATATATTCGCGCCCGGAGCCGATGCCCCGTTCACGCTTGGCAAGGCCATGCTGGAGCGTGCCGATGTCACCATACGCGCCGCTTTTTCCGTATGATCCGCCCGCTTCTCATCATCCGCCCGGAGCCCGGCAATGCCAGCACTGTGGCACGGGCTCGCTCGTTCGAGCTCGATACACGCGGCATCCCGCTTTTCGCGCTCCGGCCGGTTGCCTGGGACCCCCCGGATCCCAAACCCTATGTCGGCGTACTCCTGACCAGCGCCGGCGCGCTCCGGCTCGCAGGTGCTGGGTTGACACAATATACACACTTGCCCGCCTTTGCAGTGGGCGGCGTGACAGCGCAGCTGGCACGCGAGGCGGGTTTTGTGTCTGTCGTCGAGGGCGACCGCGATGTGACGCGCCTGGTTGGCAAGATCGCCACGCTGGGCCTTCACCGGCTGCTGCATTTTTGTGGCGCCGAAGTCCGCCCCTTCGATCCATATGGCGTAGTGATTGATCGCTGCATCGTCTATTCGGCAGACGCGATTGCACCGCCAGAGGCTTTCGCGTCGGTCATTGCCGAAGGGCCGGTCGTCCTGGTCCACTCTCCGCGCGCCGGCGAGCGGCTAGCCGAGCTGGTTGAGCCCGAGGCGCGTGCGCGGATCGCGCTGGTTGCGATCAGTGCCAATGCGGCGGAAGCTGCCGGTGTCGGCTGGGAAGAGGTTGCGATTGCCGGCGAACCGCGCGATGAAGCGCTGTTGAAAGAAGCGGCGCGCTTGTGCCGCTAGAGCAAAACGGGACCGCCTGATGGGATTCGATACGCGCGCCGGCACACCGGGGCAGGGCAGGAAACGATCATTGCGGTCGCTGCTGCTGCTTGCAAGCCTTGCCTTTCTTGCCGGAATTGCTGCGATGGGCTGGGGCCTGTCGCGCTGGGATGGCGGGCGACAATGGCTGTTAGGGATGGCACCGCCAGAAAAAATGCCCGCCATGGGCAATGTGCCGGGATCGAGGGCAATCGAGCTTCCAACCCCGGCTGCTAACCCACTGGATCTGGCGGCTCGGATGGCCGATGTCGAAGCGCGGGTGGCCAGGGTCGAAGCCGCAAAAGGAACCGCTGCGGCGGGGAACTCGGGCCGGGCCGAAGCATTGCTGGTTTGCTTCGCGGCGCGGCGTGCCATCGATCGGGGGCTTGGCCTTGGCTATGTGGAGGGCCTTCTCACGCAACGGTTCGGCGCGACCCAGCCGAGAGCCGTGGCGTCGATCATTGCCGCCGCACGACGACCCGTGACGCTCGAGCAGCTGCGGACCGGCCTTGACACGATCGCGCCCGGACTTGTCGGCGGCGGCCCCGAAGAAAATTGGTGGTCCGAATTCAAGCGCGGGCTGTCCGGTGTCTTTATCGTGCGAGAAGCTGGCACAGCACCTGTCGATCCGCAATCGCGGATCGACAGGGCTTCGGCTATGATCGAAAACGGCCGGGTCGATCTGGCGCTGGCGGAGATTGCCCGCCTGCCCAATCGCGACAAGGCTACGGCCTGGATCGCAATGGCGCGCCGCTATGTCGAATCGCACCGCGCACTCGACCTGCTCGAAGCGGCCGCGATCACATCGTCGGAATCTGTGCCGACACCGATAATGCCGGCCGAGCCGGTCAAGCCAACGCCAGAGCCCGCCGAATCGACCTAAATTCCCGGCGTCTTGTAATGATGCCAGGCAAAAACGGCGGCGGCCCCGCGATGCGGGCGCCAGGCCTCTCCGATTTCGCGCACCTGCTTCTCGCGGGGCCGCTCCGCCAATCCCATGATCGCGCCGACGTCGATCTGCACCGCCAGATCGCCGGCAGGCCATATGTCGGGGCGGCCTTCAGCGAATAGCAGGTAAATCTCCGCCGACCAGCGGCCAATGCCCTTGACTTGGGTCAGGAGCGCAATCGCTTCCTCATCGTCCGCAGGCAGATTGTGGAGGTCGAGCGCGCCCGATTTGACAAGCTCCGCCAGGCTGCGGGCATAGCCCTGCTTCTGGCGCGAAAGCCCGCAGGCACGCAATTCATCGAATGAAGCCTCGATGATGGCATGCGGGTCGGTCATGTCGCCGCGCGCCGCCTCTAGTTTTCCCCAGACGGCCGCTGCCGCCTTGAAACTGACCTGCTGGCCAACGATCGTGCGCAGCAATGTTTCATAACCCCGGTCGCGTATGCGCGGTTCAGGATAGCCGACATGCGCTATGGCTGCGGCAAAACGCGGCTCGATTTCCGCCAGTGTGTCGAGCGACAGCTTCAATTGCTCTGCCGATAAGCCCATTGTCGAATCTCCGTTTTGCCTTTAGCGAGCGCGCAAACCAACGCTAAACGAACATATGGGGACTGGGCAAATGGCAAAACTGATCGTCACCACCCGCGACGGCGCCGAACATGAAATTGAGGGCGAGAGCGGTCTGTCGGTGATGGAGATCATCCGCGATGCGGGCTTTGACGAACTGCTTGCGCTGTGCGGCGGCTGTTGCTCTTGCGCGACCTGCCACGTTCATGTCGATCCGGCCTTTGCAGACACGGTCAATCCGATGGGGGAGGACGAGAATGACCTGCTCGAAAGCTCCGATCATCGTAACGGGAGCTCGCGCCTATCCTGCCAGATCCAGTTCGGCGATGCGCTCGATGGCCTGAAAGTGACGATCGCCCAGGAAGATTGACGGTCGGCAATGCTCGCCATTCTAGTAGACGCCGATGCCTGCCCGGTGAAAGACGAAGTCTACAAGGTAGCGTTTCGTCATGAAATTCCCGTCACAATAGTCAGCAACAGCCCGATCCGCATACCACCCCACCCCCTCATTTCCCGCAAGGTCGTCGGTTCGGGCTTCGACGCTGCAGATGACTGGATCGCCGAAAGGGCAAACTGCGACGTTGTCGTTATCACGGCCGACATATTGCTCGCGGATCGTTGCCTGAAAGCGAACGCGGAGGTCATTGCACCCAATGGCAAGGCCTTTACCGCCAAGTCCATCGGCGGGGCCATCGCCACACGGGCGATTATGGCCGATTTGCGTGCTGGCGGAGAGCCAATCGGCGGCCCACCGCCCTTTTCCAAAAGCGACCGTTCCCGGTTCCTTTCCGCCCTCGACGAAGCGCTGGTCAGGCGGAAGCGGTTTTCTGCCTGACTTTCGCCCTGTTTCGATGCTAGGCGCGCGGCCATGCTGAATTTGAACGGTATCACCGTGCGCCTTGGCGGGCGCACCATCCTTGATCGCGCGACAGCCTCGCTGCCGCCCAGGAGCCGTGTCGGGTTGATCGGACGCAACGGCGCGGGCAAATCGACGCTGATGAAGGTGATGATCGGGCAACTGGAACCCGATGATGGCTCGATTGAAATGCCGCGAAGGACGCGGATCGGCTATATCGCGCAGGAAGCGCCTTCGGGCGACGCGACGCCGTTCGAAACTGTGCTGGCTGCCGATACCGAACGCGCCCGCCTCCTTCATGACAGCGAGACGGGCCACGACCCCGACCGGCTTGGCGAAATCCATGAGCGGCTGATCGCGATCGACGCCTATACCGCTCCCGCGCGGGCATCGCGAATCCTGGTCGGCCTTGGTTTCGACGAGGAGATGCAGGGCCGCCCGCTCGACAGCTTCTCGGGCGGCTGGAAAATGCGCGTCGCGCTGGCCGCCTTGCTGTTTTCCGAACCCGACCTGCTGCTGCTCGACGAGCCGTCGAACCATCTCGACCTCGAAGCGACGCTGTGGCTGGAAAATTTCCTCAAATCTTACCCCGCGATGATGGTCGTGATCAGCCATGAGCGCGATCTGCTCAACAATGTCGTCGACAATATCCTCCATTTGGAAGCCGGGCAGACCACGCTCTATGCGGGCGGCTATGACGCTTTTGAGCGCCAGCGGGCCGAACGCGCAGCCCAGCTTGCCGCTGCCAAGGCCGCGCAGGATGCCCAGCGCGCCAAGTTGCAGGATTATATTGCCCGCAACAGTGCGCGGGCATCAACCGCCAAGCAGGCCCAGTCACGCGCCAAGGCTCTGGCGAGGATGCAGCCGGTGCTGGCGATGATCGAGGATCCGTCGCTCAGCTTCGACTTTCCAAGCCCTGACGAATTGAAGCCGCCGCTCGTTACGCTCGACATGGCGAGCGTCGGCTATGCGCCGGGCAGGCCGATCCTCCAGAAACTCAACCTGCGGCTCGACCCCGATGACCGGATCGCGCTGCTCGGCCGCAACGGCAATGGCAAGACCACGCTCGCCCGACTGCTCGCGGCGCAACTTCCGGCAATGGAAGGCGCAATCAATGCCTCGGGCAAGATGCGTGTCGGCTATTTCACGCAATATCAGGTCGAGGAACTCGACGGGGGAGACACGCCGCTCGAGCATATGACCCGCCAGATGACGGGTGCAACGCCAGGGGCCGTGCGCGGCCAGTTGGGGCGGTTCGGCTTTTCGGGCGCGAAGGCGACGACACAGGTCGCGAAGCTTTCGGGTGGCGAACGCGCGCGGCTGGCGCTGTCGCTCATCACCCGCGATGCGCCGCACATGCTGATCCTCGACGAGCCGACGAACCATCTCGACGTCGATGCGCGCGAAGCGCTGGTCCAGGCGCTCAATGCCTATGACGGCGCGGTGGTGATTGTCAGCCATGATCGCCACATGATCGAGCTGGTCGCCGACCGGCTGGTGCTGGTCGATGGCGGCCGGGCCGAAGAGTTCGGCGGCACGCTTGAGGATTATACCAACATGATCCTCGGCAAGAACCAGCCCAAGGGGGCAGAGCCAGTCAAGGCCAACAAGAAGGAAGATCGCAAGGCAGCGGCGGCCGCCCGCGAACAGGGCAAGGCTTTGCGCGCCCAAGCAAATGCCGCCGAAAAGGAAATGGCGACGCTGACCGCGCACCGCTCGCGCATCGAGCGCGCGATGTTCGATCCCGATACCGTCGGACCGGATGAGCAGGGCGTGAAGATGAGCGACCTGATGGTCCGCCGTGCCGAGGTCGAAAAACAGCTCGAAGCCGCTGAAGCGCGCTGGCTCGAGGCATCGTCGGCACTGGAGGAACTGACGGTCGGCTGATCCACCCGTCATCCCGGCCTTCGCCGCGATGGCGGTGGGGGAGGAGTTGTGCTTTGCGCGCATAACGCCTAGGGCGCCCCGGCAATCGTCACAAAGGCGCTGACCATTGCCCAAGCATCGCGCCCGTTAGAGAGACCATGATTTTCCAAACCCTCCACCCGCTTCTTGCCGAAGCGCTCACCGCGCGTGGCTATGCTACACCGACGCCGGTTCAGGCCGCTGTGCTCGAGCCCGAGGCCGAGGGACGCGACCTGATCGTCTCGGCACAGACCGGTTCAGGCAAGACCGTCGCGTTCGGCCTCGCGATGGCGCCGCAGCTTTTGAGCGGGCAGGGCATGGCCGCACCAGCGGGCGCACCGCTCGCGCTGGTTATCGCGCCAACCCGCGAACTCGCCCTCCAGGTAGGGCGCGAACTGGTATGGCTCTACGGCAAGGCAGGGATCCGGATTGCAACCTGCGTCGGCGGCATGGATGCCTCGAAGGAACGCCGGGCGCTCGGCCATGGCGCACACATCGTCGTCGGGACGCCGGGGCGGCTGCGCGACCATCTCGAACGCGGTTCGCTGATGCTCAACAGCCTCACCGTTGCCATCCTCGACGAAGCCGACGAGATGCTCGACATGGGCTTTCGCGAAGACCTTGAGGAAATCCTCGACGCGACGCCGCAAACCCGGCGGACCTTCATGTTTTCCGCGACCATGCCCAAGCCCATCGTCGCCCTCGCCCGCCGCTACCAGCGCGATGCGCTGCGCATTTCGACGGTCGGAGAAGATCGCGGCCACGGCGACATTTCTTATCAGGCCGTCGCCGTCGCCCCGTCCGACATAGAGAATGCGGTCGTCAACCTGCTGCGCTTCCACGAGGCGGCGACGGCGATGCTGTTCTGCGCTACCCGCGACAATGTCCGGCATCTCCATGCCAGCCTGAACGAGAGGGGTTTTTCGGTGGTGGCGCTTTCGGGCGAGCACAGCCAGAATGAGCGCAATCACGCGCTGCAGGCGCTTCGCGACCGCCGCGCCCGGGTCTGCGTCGCAACCGACGTCGCCGCGCGCGGGATCGACCTGCCGACGCTTTCGCTCGTGATCCATGTCGAACTGCCGCGCGATGCCGAAGCGCTCCAGCATCGTTCGGGACGGACGGGGCGGGCGGGCAAGAAGGGCACGGCTGTGCTGCTCGTTCCCTATCCGCGTCGCAAGCGTGTCGAGATGATGCTGCGCGGCGCGCGGATCAATGCCGAATGGATTGCCCCGCCGAGCCGCGAGGATATTGCCCGCAACGACCGCGAGCGGCTCCTCACCGCGCTGCTCGAACCGGTCGAGGTCGATGAGGAGGATCGGGCGCTGGCGGCGCGCCTCCTTGCCGAACGGAGCCCCGAAGACATTGCCGCAGCGCTGGTCCGCGCCCACCGTGCGCGGATGCCCGCTGCCGAGGAACTGATCGACGCCGCTTCCAGCCCCGCCCAGCGCCAGGACGGACCACGCCCCGGTTTTGAGAACACGGTCTGGTTCCGAATGGACATCGGCAGGCGGCACAATGCCGATCCGCGCTGGTTGCTGCCACTCCTGTGCCGGCGCGGGCATATCACGCGCACCGAGATCGGTGCGATCCGGATCGCAGCGAACGAGACGCTGTTCGAAGTGCAGGCAGCGGCAGCCGCTCGTTTTGCCGCAGCAGTGCGGCGCACAGCAGTGGACGGCGAAGATGGCGAAGGCGGAATCCGGATCGACCAAATCCACGGCGCGCCGCGCGACGAAGCTCGGCGCAACCGGCGCGAGGGCCCGCCGCACGGGCGGCCAAGCCCCCGTCCCGGCGCGCCACCCTTCCGGCCGAGGCCGAAACGGGATGGTCCCCGTCCCCGTTGAGGCCCTCGTTTCGGTTGCATCCCTATGTGGAAATCACGTAGTTTCGCAGCGCACCATGAACGCTAGAGGCAGGTCATGTCGGATTGTTCGCACTGTCCTGTTGGAAACAGCGCCATTTGTGCCGGTTTGCCGGCCGATGCGCTCGAAGCCCTGAGCCATCTCGGACGGAAACAGAAGGTAAAGCGGGGACAGACGCTCGTCTGGGAAGGGGATGAAGCCCTGGTTGTCGCGAACGTGATCTCCGGTGTGCTGAAATTGTCGATTTCCACGGCTGACGGACGCGAGCAGATTGTCGGTGTTGTTTTCGCTTCGGATTTTATCGGGCGCCCGTTCGGCAAGGAAAGCCCGCACAGCGTGACAGCGCTGACCGATGCCGAGCTCTGCGTTTTCACGCGTGCATCGTTTGACGGCTTTGCGCGCCAGCATCCTGACCTGCAGAACCGGCTGCTGATGCGCACGCTGAACGAACTTGACCGGGCGCGGCACTGGATGCTGCTACTGGGCAAGAAAACGGCAAGCGAGCGGATTGCATCGCTCTTGCTGGAAGTGTCCAACCGCATGGCCGACGGGGAGGCCAAGGCTGCGGCAGGGCTGCCGGAGAGTTTCGAAATGCCGCTCGACCGACAGCAGATGGGCGATGTCCTTGGCCTGACAATCGAGACCGTCAGTCGTCAGCTGACCAAGCTCAAGGGGGCCGAAATGATCGACCTGCCAAACCGTCGCACCGTCGTAATCCAGGATCGTGCGCGGTTACGGACTTTGGCACTCGCGGCCTGAACGAATTGACATGAGTCAATGAACACAGGCCTTTGATCGGCCATTGGCAGGGGCACATAATCGCGCTGCGGCGCTGCGGGGAAGAATGATGGACAATATGGTAATGCGCGCTGGCGCGTGGTTCGTCGTGGCGCTGTTGGCATTTGCGGCATTTGCCCAAAGTGTCGATCCCGGCTTTTCGGTTCATATGGGCATTGTCAGTGCTGCGGCCTTGCTGGCCGCCGCAATGGCTCTCAAGAGCACCGATTTTACGGCCCTTGCCAACGGGATCGCGCGCGCACCGGTCGATATGTCGCGTTACGATGACGATCCGGTCCGCTGGGGTGTCATTGCCACGATTTTCTGGGGAATCGCAGGCTTTCTCGTGGGCCTGTTCATCGCGTTGCAGCTTGCCTTTCCAGCACTCAATCTCAATCTCGAATATACGACCTTCGGGCGGCTGCGGCCGCTTCATACGTCGGCCGTCATCTTTGCCTTTGGCGGCAACGCGCTGATCGCGACAAGCTTCTATATCGTGCAGCGCACCTGCCGCGCGCGCCTTGCCTTTCCTGCGCTCGCCCGCTTCGTCTTTTGGGGCTACCAGCTCTTCATCGTGCTGGCGGCCACCGGCTATCTGATGGGGATCACCGAGGCCAAGGAATATGCCGAGCCCGAATGGTATGTCGATCTCTGGCTGACGATTGTCTGGGTTTCCTACCTCGTTGTCTTTGTCGGGACGATCGTGCGGCGCCGCGAACCGCATATCTATGTGGCGAACTGGTTCTACCTCGCCTTCATCATCACCGTGGCGATGCTTCACCTGGTCAACAACCTGTCAATGCCCGCCACGATCTTCGGCTCGAAGAGCTACAGCGCCTTTGCAGGCGTCCAGGATGCGCTGACACAATGGTGGTATGGCCATAATGCCGTCGGCTTCTTCCTCACGGCCGGTTTCCTCGCCATGATGTATTATTTCGTGCCGAAGCAAGCCGAACGCCCGGTCTATAGCTACCGGCTGTCGATCATCCATTTCTGGTCGCTGATCTTTCTCTACATATGGGCGGGGCCGCATCACCTGCATTACACAGCGCTGCCCGACTGGGCGCAAACCCTCGGCATGGTGTTCTCGATCATGCTGTGGATGCCCAGCTGGGGCGGGATGATCAACGGTCTGATGACGCTCAACGGCGCATGGGACAAGATCCGCACCGATCCGATCATCCGCATGATGGTGATGGCGCTGGCATTCTACGGGATGAGCACCTTCGAAGGGCCGATGCTCTCGATCAAGGCCGTGAACAGCCTGTCGCACTATACCGACTGGACGATCGGCCATGTCCATTCGGGCGCCCTTGGCTGGAACGGAATGATCACCTTTGCGTCGATCTACTATCTTGTGCCGCGCCTGTGGGGCCAGCCGCGCCTCTATTCACTGCGCATGGTCAACTGGCACTTCTGGCTCTCGACCATCGGCATCGTCTTCTACGCAGCGGCCATGTGGGTTGCAGGCATCATGCAGGGGCTGATGTGGCGCGAATATGGATCGGACGGATATCTGGTCTATGCCTTTTCAGAGGTCGTCTCGGCGATGTTCCCGATGTACCTGATCCGTGCAGCGGGTGGCCTCCTCTACCTCTCGGGTGCGCTGATCATGGTCTTCAACGTGTGGATGACCATTGCCGGCAAGCAGCGGCAGGAAAAGCCGATGACCGAAACGCCCCATGACGTGTCTGCCGACCGTCCCCATGCCACAGCCCCTGCCGCCTGAAGGAACCCGAACCATGGCTGGTACAATTTTTGACCACAAGCGGCTGGAACGCAATGTCACGCTGCTTGGTATCGTTGCGCTCGTAACCGTCGCGATCGGCGGGATCGTCGAAATCGCGCCGCTCTTCTGGATCGACTCAACGGTCGAGAAGGTCGAAGGGATGCGCCCCTATACGCCACTCGAACTGGCCGGGCGCAACATCTATATGCGTGAAGGCTGCTATAACTGCCATAGCCAGATGATCCGGCCGTTCCGCGACGAAGTCGAGCGCTATGGCCATTACAGCCTTGCCGCCGAAAGCATGTACGATCATCCCTTCCAATGGGGCTCGAAGCGGACAGGGCCTGATCTTGCACGCGTCGGCGGGCGTTATTCGGACGAATGGCATGTCCAGCATCTCGTCGATCCCAGGGCAGTCGTTCCTGAATCGATCATGCCACCCTATGCCTTTCTTGCCGAGCGCGAGCTGAGAGCAAGCGACATGCGGGCCCATTTACAGGCGCTTTATCGCGTCGGGGTGCCCTATACCAAGGCGGCGATCGAAGCCGCGAATGATGACCTGCAGGCTCAGGCCGACCCGGATCTGAGCGGTGCCGACCTCAAGGCGCGCTACCCCAAGGCCCAGGTCCGCGATTTCGATGGCGACCCGACCCGGATCACTGAGATGGATGCGCTCGTGGCCTATCTGCAAATGCTCGGAACGCTTGTCGATCTGAAATCGGCTGAAGCACAGGAGCAGTCGCGATGACCTATGACAGCTTCAGGCACTTCGCCGATAGCTGGGGGCTGGTCTTCATGGCCTTCCTGTTCGTCTCCTTTGTAGGCTGGACGTTCCGCAAGGGGGCATCGGCACATTACCGCAATGCCGCCGGAATCATCTTCAAGGATGAAGATCATGGTTGAGAACAAACGTATCGACGAAGCAACCGGCACCCAGACGGTCGGCCATGAGTGGGACGGGATCGAGGAACTCAATACGCCGCTGCCGCGCTGGTGGCTGCTGACCTTTTACGCCTGCATCCTCTGGGCTGTCGGCTACGTGATCTTCTACCCGGCCCTCCCCATGCTCGAAAGCGCAACCCGCGGCGTGACCGGATGGACGAGCCGGGGCCAGCTGGCCGCGGAAATGGGTGCCGAAGCCAGCCGCAAAACAACCATCACTGCCGCTGTTGCCGGGATGCCTGTCGAGCTTTTGGCCAGCAACAAGAAACTGATGCAGAGCGCCATTGAAGGTGGCCGCGCAGCTTTCAAGGTCCATTGCGTCCAGTGCCACGGGTCGGGTGCGTCGGGATCGAAGGGTTATCCCAACCTCAACGACGACGATTGGCTCTGGGGTGGCGATCTTGCAACCCTTGATTATACAATCACACACGGCGTTCGGAATCCCGATCACAACGAAACGCGCTCTTCGCAGATGCCCGCCTTTGGCGGGGTGCTGACCAATGCCGAAATTGCCTCCGTCGTATCCTATGTGCGGTCGATTTCGGACCAGCAAAAACCCGATACGGCATCGGCGCGCGGAGCAGCCTTGTTCGCGACCAATTGCAGCCAGTGCCATGGAACCGATGGCGCGGGTGGACGGGAGTTCGGTGCGCCGAACCTCACCGATGCAATCTGGCTCTACGGAGGCGATCGCGCGGCCATCGCCCAGACTATCAGGAAGAGCCGGTTCGGTGTGATGCCCCGCTGGGGCAACCGTCTCGACCCGGTCACGATCAAGATGCTGGCGGCCTATGTCCATTCTCTGGGCGGTGGAGAAGCGGCCCCGGCGGCCGTGCCAGCAACGGCGGCCCCCGATGTCAGGCCTTGAAGGCCTGATTGATCCGGGAAGCCCGCTCTACGAAAAGCGCAAGGGTGTATACCCAAAGGCCGTAGACGGGTTTTTCCGCCGCCTGAAATGGGTGGTCATGGCCGTGACCCTGGCCATCTATTATGTGACGCCTTGGCTGCGCTGGGAACGTGGACCCTATTCGCCGGACCAGGCGGTGCTGGTCGATCTTGCCCATCGCCGTTTCTACATGTTCGCGATCGAGATCTGGCCGCACGAATTCTATTATGTCGCCGGGCTTCTCGTCATGGCCGGCATCGGCCTGTTCCTCGTCACGTCTGCGGTNNGATCGCAATGCGCAGGTGCGGCTCGCCAATGCGCCATGGGGTTTCGAAAAGATCGCCAAGCGCGTTTCGAAACATGGTGTGTGGCTTGTCATCGGCGTGCTGACCGGCGGCGCCTGGATTTTCTATTTTGCCGACGCCCCGACCCTGATGCGCAGCTTCCTGAAGGGTGAGGCGCCGCTCATAGCCTATAGCACTGTCGGGATACTGACCGCGACGACCTATATCTTCGGCGGGTTGATGCGAGAGCAGGTTTGCATCTATATGTGCCCTTGGCCACGCATCCAGACGGCGATGCTCGATGAAAAGTCGCTCATCGTCACTTACAAGGACTGGCGCGGCGAACCGCGCACCCACGGCGTCAAGAAGGCCGCCGAAGACGGACTCAAGACAGGTGACTGTATCGATTGCACCCAGTGCGTCCAGGTTTGCCCGACGGGGATCGACATTCGTGAAGGGTCCCAGATCGGTTGCATCACCTGCGCCCTTTGCATTGACGCCTGCGACAAGGTGATGGCGCAGGTCGGGCGGCCGCGCGGGCTGATAGACTATTGCACGCTCGACGATGCAGCCGTCGAAAAGGCCGGCGGAACGGCCAATCCCATTCTGAAGACGCTCCTGCGCCCGCGAACGCTTGCCTATCTTTCGATCTGGGCCGCGATCGGTTTTGCCATGCTCTTTTCGTTCGGCCAAAGGACCCGGCTCGATCTTTCGGTACAGCAGGACCGCAACCCGATTTATGTGCAATTGTCCGACGGGGCGATCCGCAACAATTACACTGTCAAGGTGCGCAACATGGAAGCGCGTCCGCGCACGGTCGCACTGGGCATATCCGGGCTGGAAGCCGCGAAAATATGGACACAGGATGGCACACGAGAAACCGCTGCGCGTTCGGTTGAGGTCAGCGTCGCCCCCGACAGCGTCCTCAAGGTCCGGCTGTTCGTCGCAGCGCCCCGCAACGGGCCCGAGCGTCAGCCCTTCGAACTTTCGGCACAGGCCGTCGGATCTGACGAAAAGGGCGATAGCGACGCAACCCAGTTCGAGCGGCCCGAAAAAGAGGAGGAGGAGGAATGACCAGGCGCTTTACCGGCTGGCACATGGCCGCGATCCTGCTCGGCTTTTTTGGCCTGGTCGTGGCTGTGAACCTCTATATGGCCCATACCGCCATTTCGACGTTTGGAGGGACGGTCGTCGAAAACAGCTATGTCGCGAGCCAGAAATTCAACGGCTGGCTTGCAGCTGCGCGCAGGCAGGACCGCCTCGGCTGGAACGCCCAGGTCTCGCTCACGGCGGATCGGCATGTACGCATTGAGGCAACAAAGGCGGGTGCAGCGCTGGCCGATCTGGCCAGTTCCGGGCTGGCCAGCCACCCGCTGGGCGCAACGGCACCCATCGCTCTCGCTTTCTCGCAATCGCCGGACGGATCGCTGACCTCGCTGGAGGCGCTACCTCAAGGGCGCTGGCTTGTTCATGTTTCGCTGCATCACCGAGGCGATGGCGCCAAGCTGTCAACCACCCTCCAATGAACGCTCCAAATGCGCCGGTTGCCGGAGCGGCCCTTCCCGAAACCCTGTTTTCGGTTCCGGGGATGCGCTGCGCGGGATGCATTGCCAAACTCGAAGACGGGCTTCCAAAAACACCGGGCATTGTTGCGGCGCGCGTGAATTTTACAGCGAGGCGGGTGACGCTGACGCATATGTCGCACCTGACGCTGCCAGACCTCCAGCAGGCGATTGGCGCACTCGGGTTCGAGGCACAGCCGCTGGGCCCTGCGCTCGCCACCGCAGCCAATGACGGAAACAGCAGCGCTTTGCTCAAGGCAATGGCAGTGGCCGGATTTGCGGCGATGAACATCATGCTGCTGTCGGTCTCGGTCTGGTCCGGGGCCGAAGGCACGACCCGCGACCTGTTTCACTGGCTCTCGGCTGCCATCGGGCTGCCGGCCATTGCCTACGCCGGACGCCCCTTCTTCAAATCAGCCTGGAATGCGTTGAGGCATGGCCGAACCAACATGGATGTGCCGATCTCTATAGGCGTTATCCTGGCAAGCGGGCTCAGCTTGTTCGAGACCATCGTTCATGGGCCGCACGCCTATTTCGATGGCGCGGTCATGCTGCTGTTCTTCCTGCTGACGGGGCGCTGGCTGGACAGCGTGATGCGGGATCGCGCACGTGACGGCGTGACGGCCCTGCTCAAGCACACACCACCGGGCGCCTTGGTGATCGACAAGGACGGACGCTCGTCCTGGCTTGACGCTTCGGCGCTCCGACCCGGCATGACAATGCTGGTGGCGGCTGGCGAGCGCCTGGCAGCCGATGGGATGCTGCTCGAAGGGCGGTCGCGCCTGGATCTCGGGCTTCTCACGGGGGAAAGCACACCTGTGCCCGTGGCCGTCGGCGCGCACGTCCACGCCGGGACGCTCAACCTCGACGCGCCGGTCAAGGTCGAGGTGATGGCGATCGGCGAGGATACGGCCATAGCCGACATTGCCCGACTGATGGATCGAGCCGCCCAATCGCGGTCACGCTATGTGCGCATCGCGGATCGCGCGGCGCGGCTCTATGCCCCCGCCGTACACACGCTTGCGATTGCCAGTTTTGCGGGCTGGATGATCGCCGGCGCGGGCTGGCACCAGTCGCTGCTCATAGCGGTTGCAGTGCTCATCATTACCTGCCCCTGCGCGCTGGGCCTTGCCGTACCTGCCGCACAGATCGTTGCGGCCGGTGCGCTGATGCGCCGTGGGATCCTTGTGAAAGATGGATCGGCGCTGGAGCGGCTGGCTGAAGCCGATCGTGCGCTGTTCGACAAGACGGGAACACTGACTCTGGGCCGACCGGAGCCCGTCAGCCTGTCGATGCTGGGGCCGAAACAGAAGTCACTCGCGCTGGCGCTGGCAAGGGCCAGCCGCCATCCCTTGAGCGAATCGCTGCGACGCGCGCTTGAACGGGACGGCGTGGCGGCGGCGGCCATAACCCAAATCCGCGAAGAGGCGGGCACTGGAATCTCGGCCATGTTTGGCAGTCAGGCCATCGCGCTTCGCAGGCCCGACAACGGCGTTCCCGAAGACTGTCTGGCGACAATGCTGGCCATTGAAGGAGAGCCGCCGACAACCATCCTTTTCAGCGACCCGATCAGGCCCGACGCCGAGGATACGATCCGTGCGCTTGCCCGTCTGAAGCTGCCCGCGACCATCCTGTCGGGTGATCGCGCGGAAGCTGTTGCGCCCGTTGCCCGCAAACTGGGCCTGACCGCGCAAACGGGTATGCTTCCCCAGGACAAGCTCGACACGATCGCCCGGCTCAGCGCCAGCGGGGCAAAAGTCCTCATGATCGGCGACGGGCTGAACGACGGGCCGGCTCTTGCCGCAGGCCATGTGTCGATGGCGCCCGGATCAGCCAGCGATGCCGGACAGAACGCGGCCGACGCCATTTTTCTGGGCGACAGTATTGCGCCGGTTGCGACCGCGATCCGGGTTGCCCGCTCCACACAGGTCATTGTGCGGCAGAATTTCGTGCTGGCGATCGGCTATAATGCGATTGCTGTCCCGCTCGCCATTCTGGGACTGGTCACGCCATTGATTGCCGCGCTGGCCATGTCGGGATCCTCGCTGGTTGTCGTAGCCAACGCCCTGCGCTTGCGGAGCCTGGCAAAATGAACGGCATCGCGTTTCTCATCCCGATTGCACTGCTGCTGGGGCTTGTCGGTCTGGCCACCTTTTTCTGGTCGCTTGGCAGCGGCCAGTATGACGATCTTGATGGCGCGTCGATGCGAATCCTGATCGACGAGGATTGCCCGGTTGCGGACACGAAAGGCGGGACAAGTCCATTGGACTTGCCCCGCCAGGTGGAGGAGCTCTGATTGAGGTTAAAGGCGGAAGCCGAGACCAACCCCGACAACGAACGGGTTGAGGTTTATCTTGACGCGCTGGACACCGATCGCGGTGGTGGAAAGGCGCGCAGTTGTGCGGATGTCGATATATTTGATGTCGAAATTGAGGAACATCTTATCGTTCAGGTCAAAGTCGAGCCCGGCCTGCGCTGCCCATCCGAAACTGCTCTTCATTTTTACACTTGTCTGGCCGACCGCGGTTTCAAGCGCCGCTGACGGCTTTTCCGAATAGAAGATCGTGTAGTTGACACCTGCCCCGACATAAGGACGCACCTTGGCTTCCGGGGCAAAATGATATTGCGCTGTAAGCGTTGGTGGAAGCACCCAGGTTGAAGCCAGCCGGCCAATGGTTCCGGTTGTTCCTGTGGTTCCGGTGGCGCGATGCTTCGTCGTTGCAGCAATCAGTTCAAAGCCGATATTGTCCGATGCCATGTAGGTCACGTCCACTTCGGGCATCGCGCTGTTGTTGATCTTGACCTCTTCGGTCGGGAAGGTCGGCGTGATGCCGCCCGAGGATTCGTTGGGAGCGACCACAATGCCGCGCAGGCGAATGAACGTGTCGCCTGCGGCCGCGTTGGCCGAAGTGGCAAAACCGCAGGCCAGAACGAGGCCGCCAATGTGGAGAGCAATTTTTTTCATGATATTTTCCTGTTAGTCCTGACGTTGAAATGAATCCGCTCAATGTCCGAGCAGAAGGGGAATGCGAGAGGTGCGGAGCAAGTCACGCGTGACGCCGCCCAAAAGTGTTTCGCGCAACCGCGACCGGCCATAGGCTCCGATGACCAGGCAGCCCGCGCCCTGCTTTGCTGCAAAGTCTTCAAGGACCCTGCCTGCACCATTAGGGCCTGCGGGCAGCGTATGGAGTTCAGACGGCACGCCGTGGCGTGAAAGATAGCTGCTCGCCGCAGTCTGTGGAAACGCCTCCGAATCTTCACCGACCGAAACGATGCGAACCGCAGACGCCGCGCGCAGGACGGGCAGCGCATTGCGGATTGCATTCGCCGCTTCGGGGGATGCATTCCACCCGATGACGGTCGGCCGCGTGGCATCAAAAGTCGCCACCCCGGTTGGAACCAGCAGCACGGCGCAAGCGGCATGGACTGCAACTTCGTCAACGATCGGGAGCGGTTGCGAAACTGCATCGCTCGCCCCGGGATATTGCCCGATAATCAGCAAGTCGCTCAGGGCCGAGGCACTGACCAGCTTCTGAATGACGGGACCATCCGCTGCGATCCAGTCCCAGCGGACGTCGTCCTGCACGAGTCTGGCCTCAATCTCCTTGCGAACGCTGTCCTCCCGTTCGCGAACGCTTTCGAGAACCGCTGCCTGGGTATAAACCCCGCCCAGCGGTTCGAACGAAACATAGGCATTGTAGGGCGTGACCTGCAGACAGGTCAGATGGGCGTCAAACGTCCGGCAGACGTCAAGCGCGACTTGCAACCGATCATCAAGGGCATCGTCATCAAAGACGTGTAAGAGTACCGATTTCATGAACCCAACTCCTCTTTGGGATTGAAGCCAGGATAGTCCGGTTGCGGCGACATGCCTTGATCCGTCGCAACAAAAACCTTGATGCGGATCAAGGATGGCACCGCCCCTTGCTGCTAGTCCGTGGCGGATGTGGATCTATCATCCCGAACTGCTTGAACGCCCTGTTCCGCGCTATACGAGCTACCCTACGGCCGTTGAGTTCAGCGACTCTGTCGGCGCTGCTGACATGATCAAGGCGCTCGGCTCGGTGGAGCGGGACACGCCGCTCTCCGTCTATGTTCACATTCCCTATTGCCAGTCGATCTGCTGGTATTGCGGATGCAATACAGGGGCTGCCAACCGCACACACCGGCTTGCCGGCTATCTGGCGGCACTCGAGTCTGAAATCGAACGCACAGGTGCGCTTCTGGGCGGCAGAGGCCGTGTGCAGCGTATCGCATTTGGTGGCGGAAGCCCCAATGCCATCGCGCCTGTCGATTTTGTGCGGTTGGTCGATCGGCTTGTTCTCGCGCTCGATTGCGAAAAGGCGGATATAGCCGTCGAAGTCGACCCTCGGATTTTTTCAGACAATTGGGCCATGGCACTTGCTTCATGCGGCGTCACGCGCGTCAGCCTGGGCGTGCAGAGCTTTTCCGAGACCATCCAGAAGGCGATTGGTCGCATCCAGCCCCGGCACATGATCGAATCCTGCCTCGCTTCGCTCAGGCGCCACGGAATCGCGAACACCAATTTTGACCTGATGTACGGGCTACCTGGCCAGACCCTGGAAGATCTGGAAGATACACTTGCGCAGGCAATCGAACTCGCTCCAAGCCGGATTGCGCTGTTCGGCTATGCCCATTTGCCCGATCTGGTGCCTCGCCAGCGCAAGATCGATGCGAGCGCGCTACCCGGATCGGAAGCGCGGTTCGAAATGGCGGCCGTCGGACATGCGCTGCTCACCGCCGCCGGCTACAAGCCCGTCGGGTTCGATCATTTTGCCCTGGCCGATGACGGGTTGGCCGAGGCGACGGCACATGGTAAGCTCCACCGTAACTTTCAGGGCTTCACGGACGATGACAGCGCGATCCTTCTTGGCTTCGGTGCAAGCGCGATCAGCAGCTTCCCCCAGGTCATGATTCAGAACGAAAAGAATCCGGGGCGATACCGCGAACATATTGCGAGTGGCAGGCTTGCCTCCGTACGCGGTGTACTGCGCAGCGAAGACGACCAGGCACGCTCCACCATCATCGAGCGCATATTGTGCCAGCGTGAAGCGCGCGACATTCCTGAAAAGCTCGTATCCAGCGCCCAGGCTGCGCTCAAGCCGCTCGAAGCCTTGGGGCTGGTGCAATGGAATGACCGCGATTTGCGCCTCAGCCGCTGCGCACTTCCCTATGCGCGCGTCGTGGCGTCCGCTTTCGATGCCTATCGTCAGGGCGGATCCAGCCGGTTCAGCAATGCGATCTAGGCTGAAAACGGTCTCGCCATTTGCCTGGCTGGCGCTGATCGTGCTTGGCCTGTTGGCCCCTGCAGCCCAAGCCTCGTCGCTGCCGAACATCGTAAGCATCTGTTCGACATCGGGTCCAAGATTTGTCGAATTACCCTCGCCCTCCGATCGACAGGAACGGGAGGATTGCGTCAAGGGCTGCCATGCCCTGTGCCAGCGCAAGCGTGCAGCCACGCCGGGAGGCACTGCGGGCGAGAACTGACGATCACACCCGACCATCTCCCCGCACGATTGCCGATCGCGCACTGTTGTGTAGAAGGGCGCAAACACGGGGGGGCGATGATGGCGGACCGGCGTCAAATCTACCTGATTGATGATGATGACGCCGTTCGGCGGTCGGCGGGATTCATGCTCAAGGCCGCCGGGTTTGCAGTTGATTCCTATGCATCAGGCGTCGCGTTCCTGAAGGACATTGCGCCCCTCGCGCCGGGCTGCATCCTGCTTGATGTCCGTATGCCGGGAATGGATGGCCTTGAAGTGCAGTGCGCCCTTAACGAGCGGGGAATCACCTTTCCGGTGATCGTCCTGACCGGACATGGCGATGTCAATGTTGCGGTCAGCGCGATGAAAGCCGGGGCGCTGGATTTTATCGAAAAACCTTTTGAAAAGGCTGTGCTCCTCGCCGCGCTCGAGCAAGGGTTTTCCCAGATCGAACAGTCCGACCGGCACAGGGCACGTGCTGCCGAAGCCGAATTGCGCCTCAATGTGCTGACCACACGCGAGCATGACGTGCTCGAAGGTCTTGTGCGCGGCCACCCCAACAAGACGATTGCCTATGACCTTGGCATCAGCGCGCGGACGGTTGAAATCCATCGTGCGAACCTGATGACAAAACTGAATGTACGCAGCCTGTCCGAAGCGCTGCGGATCGCTTTTGCGGCTGGCCTGGGCGATGCGCCGGTAATGGCGCCCGAAGGCTGACATAGGCCAGGTGCGGAATTCAGCCCGCCACGGCTTCGGCCAAGGGGAGCGTAAACGCAAAACGCGAGCCCCCAGCAGAAGAGGAGCCAGCCGAGATGCGTCCCCCTTGGGCTTCGACCAGGGTACGACAGATGGAAAGGCCAAGGCCCATGCCGCTGCTCTTGGTTGTTCGGAAGGGTTCGAACAGATTGGCGAGGACATCGGGTGACAGCCCGCTTCCACTGTCCGATATGGACAGTTCCACCATGCCACCTGTCATGCGCGACGACAGGATTTCAAGACGCTTGATCGGTGCCGTTTCCATTGCCTCGAGCGCGTTCCGGATGAGGTTGAACAGGATCTGCTGCACATGGATGGCATCGACAAACACGAGGTCGGCGGCGGGGTCGAGTGCGACGCGCACTTCGATTTCATTCTTGCCCGAACCAAGCAGCGCCAGGGCGCTCGCCTCGCGCACCAGCTTTCTAAGGCTTTCGACCCTCGGCACGGTCTCACCGCGCGCGATGAAATCACGCAGGCGGCGGACGATTTCCGCTGCACGCAAGGCCTGCTCCGCTGCGCTTGAGACCGCATCACGAAGCATTGCAGGATCGGAAATATCGCCATCAACCAGTTCTTGCGCGGCCCCCAAATAGTTGGTGATGGCCGCAAGAGGCTGGTTGAGTTCATGCGCCAGCGCCGCTGCAAGCGATCCCACGGCGCTCACCCGCGCAACATGCGCCAGTTCATCCTGAAGCTGGTGCAACCGCAGTTCTGCGGTCTGCCGTTCGGTAAGGTCCCGTATGAAGCCGGTAAAGACGCGCCTTTCCGGCGTCATGGCCTCGCCCACCGACAGTTCGATCGGAAATGTCGAACCATCCCGACGGCGCGCCGTCGTCACACGGCCGATACCGATGATGTTCTTCCTGCCCGTCTGCCGGTAGCGCTCGATATAGCCGTCATGGCGCTCCCTGTCGGGCGACGGCATCAGAATGCTGACATTCTCTCCAACCACTTCGGCCTGAGTGAATCCGAACATCTCCTCGGCTGCAGCGCTGAACGACATGATGCGACCGCGTTCGTCGATAACAACCATAGCGTCGGGAACCGTTGCAAGGATCGAACGGAGGTGCGCCTCATCAAACCTGTCTTGCACGAATGCGCCCATCTTTGCCTGGCTTCTTCGACGGCCTGCCGGCTGGAGAAGAATGTGTCTCCAGCCTCTTTGCAGCATATTGTTGGAAAAACTAGTCGCGGTCGCCTGACCGCTCTATCCGTATGAACCCTTATTGGCCCTGTTCAAGCCATCGAACATGATCGACTCATGGTGTGGACTGTCATCCGTCTCGAACTTGCCCGAACTCCAGAATTTCCGGAAGGCTCGGCTGCACGTGTTTACCTGTTGCGCCTCCCGCTTGATGCATCGGGCATGATCGACACCGTGGCATTCGACAGCGAGCCGCAACTGGCAACGGTTCGCCGCTATTGGCCGAATGAGCGTGACAAGGAAGGCTATGTAGCCCGCAAAGACGGCAATTGGATCTTTTCCTATGCACCCGGCGACGAGGATGACGAAGCCATTTTCCATCTGGAAACCCATCCGATCAGGCTGGGCGAATTCGTCACGATCACCGAAACCGACGGCGAGAAGCTTCCTTTCCGCGTGGCGCGCTGCGAGTAGCAGCGCCGAGCGGAGCCGGGACTAGGCCCTGGCCAACTGGGCGCCCATCAGCTGGTGGAGCAGGTTGATTGCCTTCAGCGGGCGGATCATCACCTTGAAGCGTGTGATACGCCCTTCCTGGTTCCACCAGATCATGTCGATCCCGTTGATCAAAATGCCATCGATCTGGGTTTCGAATTCGAGGACGGCCGAATCACCGTCGCGCCATTCGTTGAGATAGGTGAACCCCGGCCCGCCAAGAACGCCCGCGGCCGCCATCAGATATTTGAAGGTGATCGCCTTGCCGCGCTGCGGTGTGTGAACAACCGGCGATTCGAAAAAGACATCGTCGTCCAGCAGCTTCGAAAGCACCTGCGGGTCGCCGCTCTTCATATATGCATGCCAGCCAGCCAGCGCGGTGCTCATTTGAAAGCTCCGGGAATGGCGTCGGGCGCGGCATCACCCAGTTCGGAGCCGCCATCGACATTGAAGATCGAACCGGTGATGTAGCGCGCACTGTCACTGGCAAGGTAGAGCGCCATTTCGGCAATATCGCGCTTGGTCCCGTAATCGCGGAGCGCAATCCGGGCCTTGGTCCGGACTTCCGTTTCGGGGTCCGGTGCCAGCCTTTCCATGCCTTCTGTGTCGGCGATCGGTCCCGGCGAGATTGCATTGACCCGGACGCCTGCCGGCCCCCATTCCATGGCAAGGCATTTCGTCACCATGTTGACGCCGGCCTTGGCCGCGCAGACATGGGCCTGGAACATCATCGGCCTGACGGCCTGCCCCGCCGTAATGGCAATCAGCGAAGCGCCAGGCCGGTTGAGATGCTCAAAACTTGCGCGGAAGACGTTGAACGTGCCGAGCAGGTCAATATCGACGACGGTCTTGAAGGCATTGGCGCTCATCCCGAGCGCAGGCGCGACGAAATTGCCCGCAGCGCCCGACAGGACGACATCGATCTTCCCGAAGGCAGCAACCGTCTGCGCATAGGCAGCCTCGAGCCCGGCGTAATCGCGCACGTCGCAGGCAATGCCGATCGCCTGATGCCCTTCGTCGTTGAGCATCTTCGCTGCGGCGGCAATCTTTTCAGGCGAGCGGCTGAGGATGGCAACTTTTGCGCCATGCGCGGCAAAGTGCCGGGCGATTTCGAGGTTGATGCCGCTCGAAGCCCCCGCGACCAGGGCGGTCTTCCCGGCAAGCGTGTCAGCCATTGGACGCGTTCTCGGCGAAGATGCGGCGCGCGAACAGGAGGCTTGCGACAAAAAAGGCCTCGACGGCCATCGGGAAGAAGGCGCCGGGGGTTATCCCGTCGGCGAACAGGCTGACCGTCCGTCCGGTGATCGCGATTGCAAAGAGCAGGATCGGCGCGATGAGCAGGTTGGGATCCCGCCGCCAGGCCGCAGCGGCCGAAAGGACGCCGCCGGCCAGGAAGAAGGCAGTCATATCCGCGCGCAGGACGGCAAGCCCGGGAATGCCATTCGGCGAGAGGAAGAACATGGCACCGGCATTGGCCGGATGAACGAGAAACCCGAGCCCCAGGACAATGCCGAACAGTGCGGCCAATACCGCGAGGATGCGCGCAAGCAAGATCATCATCTCTTCTCCCGTTCTGGCCTGCTCCGCTCTTTGGCGGCGGCCTTTCGCAAGGGATAGCGTACAGCCGCCGGGTTGCAACAGGCCCTCAGTGAAAATCACGCGATTTGGGGAAAGTACGGACGTTCCTCGGATGCCCGCCGGTGCGGGCATGACGCGGTGGCTGGGGATGGATGAAGGCATCGGCCCGGCTGATCTCCGGCCTGGCCCTGTGAACATCCGACAGCGTTGCCAGGGCGTCGGTGCGGTCAATGATCCGGTGTGCCATCAGGTGGACCACGCCCTCGGGACTTTTCTGCACTTCGCCTTCGACCTCCATCAGCCGCGCCGACATGACCGCGAGGCGGAAACGCTCGAAGGTCCGCGCCCACATGATGATGTTGGTGATCCCGCTTTCATCCTCCAATGTGACGAAGATCGCCTTGCCATTGCCCGGCCGCTGGCGAACGAGGACGATCCCCGCAACCCGGCCGCGTGCGCCGTTCCCGGCTGCGCAGATTTCGGCGCAACTCGAAATGCCCTCTGCCGCAAAGACCGGCCGCAGGATCTGCATCGGATGCGCCTTCAATGACAGCCGCACCGTCTGGTAATCGGCCGAGACATGTTCGCCCAGATGCATGGCGGGCAGGTTTGCCTCGGGTTCCACCCCCAGCTCGTGTGTGCGCGCAGCCGCGAAGAGCGGCAGTTCGTTCACCGGCGTGCGCCGTGCCTCCCACGCCCCTTCGCGTCGATCGAAGCCCAGCGAGCGCAGCGCATCGGCATCGGCCAGGAGGCGCAGCGCACGCGGCGGGAGGCTCGCCCGGCGCGCCATGTCCTCGATCGACGCGAAGGGGCGATGGGCGGCGATGGCATCGGCCCAGACCTCGCGAAACCCGTCGATCTGCCTGATGCCGAGGCGGAGAACTCCGGCTTCGACACGGCTATCCCAATCGCTCGCATTCGCATCGGCGGCCAGCACCTCCACCCCGTGTTCACGGGCATCACGCACGATCTGAGCCGGGGCGTAAAATCCCATCGGCTGCGAATTGAGCAGCGCGGCGGCGAAAATCGCCGGGTAATGGCACTTGATCCAGGCCGAGACATAGACCAGCCGCGCGAAGGACAAGGCGTGGCTTTCGGGAAAGCCATAGCTGCCGAACCCTTCGATCTGGCGATAACAGCGTTCGGCAAATTCCGCCTCATAGCCGCGCCCGACCATCCCGCCGACCAGCTTTGCATGAAACTTGTCCATCCCGCCGACATGCCTGAAAGTCGCCATGGCGCGGCGAAGCTGGTTGGCTTCGGCTTCGGTGAATTCGGCCGCGACGATCGCCAGCTTCATGGCCTGCTCCTGGAAGAGCGGCACGCCCAATGTCTTGCCGAGCACCTCGCGAAGCTCGTCTGGAGGGTGGGGCGGGTGTGGCGACGGGAAGGAAACCGCTTCCTTGCCGCTGCGCCGCCTCAGATAGGGATGGACCATATCGCCCTGGATCGGGCCGGGGCGGACAATCGCGACCTGGATCGTCAGATCGTAAAGCGTGCGCGGCCTGAGGCGCGGGAGCATGTTGATCTGCGCCCGGCTCTCGACCTGGAAAACGCCGATACTGTCGCCTTCGCACAACATATCGTAAACCGCCGGATCGCTTGAATCGATATCGACCGTCAGGTCGTGATCGCCCAGCCCGTTCGCGCGCATCAGATCATAGGCCTTGCGGATGCAGGTCAGCATGCCGAGCGCAAGGACATCGACCTTCATCAGCCGCAGTGCATCGATATCATCCTTGTCCCATTCGATGAAACTGCGATCCGCCATCGCCGCATTGTGGATCGGGACGGTCTCGTCGAGCCGGTCCTCGGTCAGGACGAAACCGCCGACATGCTGCGAAAGATGGCGGGGGAATTGGAGAATGCGTTCCGAAAGCGCCTTCAGCCGGGCAATCTCAGGATTGCCGGGATCGAAACCTGCTTCCCTCAGGCGCTTTTCGTCGGGCTTGCTGCCGAAACTCCCCCAGACCGTCCCCGCAAGCCGCGCGGTCACATCTTCGGTCAGGCCCAGCGCCTTGCCCACTTCGCGCACGGCACTTCTCGGGCGGTAATGGATGACGGTCGCGGCAATCCCCGCGCGGTGACGGCCATAGCGCTTGTAGACATGCTGCATCACTTCCTCGCGCCGCTCATGCTCGAAATCGACATCGATGTCGGGCGGCTCCTTGCGGTCTGACGAAACGAAGCGCGAGAAGAGCAGATCATACTGCATCGGATCGACCGAGGTGACCCCAAGCAGGAAACAGACCGCCGAATTGGCCGCCGAACCGCGCCCCTGGCAGAGGATCGGGGGGATCTGGTCGCGCGCGAATTTCACCAGATCGTGGACGGTCAGGAAATAATAAGCGAAGCCTTCCGCGTTGATGAACTTCAGTTCCTCCAGCACCATCCGGCGCAGCTTGGCAGGGATTCCCGCCGGGTGGCGCCTGAGCGCGCCCTGCCAGGCAAGATGCGCGAGCCAGGCATCGGCCGACCAGCCCGGCGGCACCGGCTCATGCGGATATTCGTAGCGGAGCTGGCCGAGATCGAATTGCACTCGCTCGGCGAAGCGGATCGTCTCTCTAACAGCCTCGGGCCAGGCCGCAAAGAGCCGGGCCATTTCAGCCGGGGTTTTCAGATGGCGCTCGGCATTGGCGGCGAGCAGGCGGCCGGCCTTGTCGATTGTCGTGCCGAAGCGGATGCAGGTCATGATATCGTGGAGTGGCCGGTCTTCGGGCCGGGCATAGAGCGCATCGTTGGTCGCCAGAAGCGGAACGCCGATAGTTGCGGCCATTGCAGCAAAGAGCGCCAGCCGCCGGGCATCGGCCCCGGCATGGCCCATCGAAACGCCGAGCCAGACCCGCGCCGCCGCAACCTTGGCAAGCCTTGCGAGTGTCCCGCTGAGATCGGGTGCACCGCCATCGCGAAGCAGAGGCCGCAACGCGTCATCCTCGAACGGGTAATCGGGAGGGGCCTTGTGCGCCTCTTCCCCGTCTGTCGTGGAATGGGGCAGGACGATCAGGAGAAGATCGTCGAGATGATCGAGCAGATCGCCAAAGGTCAGGATGCAGCTTCCCTTGACGGCCCTCATATTGCCGCGGGTCAGGAGCCTTGTCAGCCGGCCCCAGCCGTGGCGCGTGGCGGGATAGGCAATGATATCCGGCGTGCCATCGACAAAGACCAGCCGGGCCCCGGTGACGAGGCGCAAGCCATTGTGCGCGGGCGCTTCCTTGAGCGCGGCCCAGGCGCGCACGGCCCCGGCCACGCTGTTGCGATCGGCAATGCCGATCGTGTGCAGGCCAAGCGCGATCGCCCGTGCGACCATGTCCGCGGGCAGCGACGCGCCGCGCAGGAAGGAATAGCTGCTGGTCGCAACCAGTTCGGCAAAGGCAGGGGAATTCATGCGAAAAGCCCGTGCAGATACCAGTCGGGAGACTGGGCCTCGCTGCCGTACAGGCCATGCCGGAAGAGCCAGAAGCGGCGGCCGCGTTCATCCTCGACACGAAAATAATCGCGGGTCAGCCCGCCCTTGCCGGGCTCATACCCCTCGCGGCGACGCCACCATTCGGCAGCGATTCGTTCAGGACCTTCGTAGCGGATGACGATATGCGTCCTTCGCCGCCACTGGAAACGGCGCGGCGGGCCGTCAGGCACTTCGGCAATGGCCGTAATCGGCTGGGGCGGGTCGAAGAGATGCAAGGGTCGAAGCGGCGGTTCGCCCGTTTCGGCTTTCGGCCAGGTCATGGGATCGGGCACTGCATTTGCCGGAAAGGCAAAGGCCGCCTGCTCGGGGATATGCGTATCGCGGCTGCCAAAGCGCTGCACCCGGTGAGGGCCAAGCCGGGTCGAGAGCCGGTCGACCAGCCCCGCCACATCCTCCCCCGTCGCTTGTCCTCCCAGCCCTTGTTGCACCGGGCCGAGCGGTTCGGTGACGGCAATGTCGAGCCGCAGCGCATCATAGCCGAAGCCGGGATCGAGCGGATCGGCCAGCGTTTCGATCCGCTCGCCAAACAACCGCATGAGGAGCGCGGGATCGCGGGTCGGCGCGCCGGTTTCGACGAAGAGCCGCCGGGTCTCGCCATCGCTGCGAAACAGGCTGGCGGCAAAGCGCCGCCCGCCCTCCCCCCGTTCGCGTAGCGCGGTTTGCGCTTCTCGGGCCAGCGCTTCGAGCGTCGCCAGAACATATCCGGTCGCGGCAACCGGTTCGGCAAAACGGCGCATCACAAAGAGCGCGGGCGGCACCCGGCGCGGGGTGATGCGGACATCCTCCTCGCCCAGCACGCGCGCGAGCTTTGCCACCATTTCCACCCCGAACCGCGCGGCAAGGGGGGCGCGCGGGCGCGTGGCGAGATCGGCGATGGTGGTGAGTCCGGCGCGGCGGAGCGCAGTCGCCCGTTCCTCATCGAGGTCGAGCGCAAGGATAGGCAGTTCATTGCCATACCGCGCCAGCGCCCGGGCCCTGTCTGGCGTTTCGGCCAGCGCACGCCGCAAGCTGAGCCCGGCACGTTTGAGGCGAGTGGCGAGATTGGCGACCAGAGCCGCTTCGCCTCCCCAGACATGCCCGCAACCCGTCACATCGAGGATCAGGCCGTCTGGCGGATCGAGCGCCACCATCGGCGTGTAACGGTCGCAATCGTCGGCCACCCGCGCGAGCATGGCCGCATCCGCCGCCGGATCATGATCCACCGCCGCCAGATCAGGCAGCCGCGCGCGCGCGTCGGCGAGCGCCATGCCGGGGGCGATCCCCTGCGAAAGCGCCTGCGCATCGACCGCAACGATCCGCAACGCCCCATGCTGCTTTTCGGTGAATGCCTGGGGGGCGGAGGTTCCTCCCCCAGCCTCACGCCGCCATCTGTCGGCGCTGAGCAGCGGGAAGAACAGCGCGAGATAGCGCCGGTTCCCGGAAAACATGCTCATCACGATCCCACTCCATGACAAGGCCGAAAGGCGGGATGCCGCCGCGATGGCGGACAAGCTCGACCGACAGCGTAACCTGACCTGGTGCATTGCCCGGAAGGGCAACCGACGGTGCCGTCGCAACGGTCCAGCGCGTGGCGGCAGCGCTGGCAAAGGACGCAGCCCTGTCGCGCAGGATGAATGCCGCCACGCCCGATTTTTCCGCTGCCAGGACCAGCTTCCGGCTCGCCGTCAGGTCGAGCGCCCTCGCTTCCCCCCAAGGCTCGATCACAAGTGCGCCGACCCCCGTGCACCCCAGAATATCGGCACCGGCGCGCAAGGCGCAAAGCGTATCAGGTGCCGTCACAAGAGTGACCCGGCCCGGATCGATCCCGAGTTCGACGATGCCCGACGCATAAATCCGGCCGTGCTGGCGCTTCCCCTTGTCCTCGCGGACCCAGAGGATCGGCCCGGCGTTACTGGCGCGAACAGCCAGCATCAGCGCAAAGCCGCTGGCCGTGGCATGGTCTTCGGCTTCCGCGGCGCACAGTTCGTGAAGCGCACCGCGCGCCAGCCCGCCCCTGAGCCGTGCATCGACAGTGTCGTACCCGAAAGGAAAAAAACACGGCCCGCCACGCGGGCGCTCCAGGCGTTCGAGACGGCGCTTCAACCGCGCGAGCGAGATAAACGAATCGGACATGATGTTCCTATTTTGTTCTAGAAACACCTTTCGCCGAGTTGAGTCAAGCCGTGGCGAGCGCCACAGCCGAACCGATCAAACTGTCCCGGGCGTTATTTCGAAAAGCTGCGCGGTGCCGGCGCGATCACGGCAAAGCCCATCGCGTTGATCTGCTGTACTTCGAGCATGCGGTCGGCAATCCCGTCCCGACCAAAGCGGAACGCGCCATCGATCCCCGAAAAACCGCCTTCATCCATCAACTGGGACACCGGAAAGGGCGTTCCCACCCGCCATCCGGCGGCAATCTTGTTGGCGAGAAGGACAGCATCATAGCCAAGGCTGGCAAGACGGTATGGCCCCTTGCCATAGCGCGCGCGATATTTGGTCGAGAGCTGGTTGTAATAGCTGTCGGATACGCTTGCGAACCACGCCCCCTGCATCGCCGGACTCTTCGCAAGAGTCCCCTCGGTATTCCAGAGTTCGGTGCCCAGAACCTTCGCCGTCGCGCCGCCGCTTCGCCGGATGGCCGGAACGATCTGGAGCGCAACCCGACCCGAATCGGCAATCAGGATTGCATCATATTGCCCGTTCAGCGCCAGCTTGGTCGCCGCTGCCGTGATCGAGCCAGCCGAGCGGTCAAAATTCTGCATTGCGACCAGCTTCCCGCTACCGGCCTCGACGGCCTTGATCATCGCCTGCGCGGCGCGCTGGCCATAGGTGCCGTTGGGAACCAGTCCGGCAAAGGTCACAAGCCCGCGCGACCGCGCATAACGGACGACCCTGTCGACCGACTGGGTGGGAACAAAGCCCATGATATAGGTGCCGTTGCCCGCAACCGACGTATCGTTCGAAAAGCTGATCAGCGGGACTTTGGCCGCGCGGCCGACCGGCGCGACCGCCTTCACATCCTCCGCCAGCAATGGCCCGAGAATCAGCCTGTTTCCGTCGGCGATCGCCTTCTGCGCCGCCGCTGCAGCACCGGTTGCGGTATCATAGGTCGTCACCCTGATATTCTGCCCGCCCGTATCGAGCGCCGCCATGTTCGCAGCATTGGCGATCGATTCCCCAACCCCGGCATTGGTGCCGGTGAGCGGGACCAGCAGGGCAATGCGGTGGCGTGTCGCGTCAGTCGGCAATTGCCCGCCAACCGGGCCTTCTTCCGGCGGTTTTTCGATTGGCTTTGGCGGTTGCTTCGGCACCACCTGACAGGCCGCGAGCAATGCCGAAATCCCGAGGACCAGCCAGCGCCCCATGCCCATTGCCCGACCCTTGTGTTGCCCTAGGGCCTGTGCCTCTGCCATATCCCGAATCCTGATGACTGTAACGCTTGAACCCGGACTCTATATCGTTGCGACACCAATCGGCAATCTTTCCGATCTCTCCCAGCGCGCCGCCGACATATTGAAGCGGGCCGACGTGATTGCTGTCGAGGACAGTCGGGTGACGGGCAAGCTGCTCAACCATCTTGGCATCAAGCGGCCGATGACACCCTATCATGACCATGTGGCCGACAGTGTGCGGCCGGCATTGGTCGCGCGGATGGCCAACGAAGCTGTTGCGCTGGTCTCCGACGCCGGGACGCCGCTCATCTCCGATCCCGGCTTCAAGCTCGTCCGCGATGCGCGCGCTGCTGGCTATGCGGTCACCACCATTCCCGGCCCATGTGCTGCAATCGCCGCGCTGACGCTTGCCGGGCTTCCGACCGACCGCTTCCTCTTCGCAGGCTTCCTGCCCACCAAGGAAAAGGCTCGCGCCGAAGCCATTGCCGAAATCGCCGATGTGCGCGCGACTCTGGTTCTTTACGAATCAGGGCCGCGGCTTGCTGCTACGCTTGCTGCGCTGGCAAGTGGATTGGGCGACCGCGAAGCGGCTGTCGCACGCGAGATCAGCAAGATGTTCGAAGAATGCATCACGGGAACGCTATCGACGCTTGCCAGGCGCTATGCCGATGCACCGCCCAAGGGTGAAATCGTCATCATTGCCGGCCCGCCGGTGCAGGATGATATCGTCGCGGATGATGCCACGATCGACAACGCCCTGCGCGAAGCGCTGTCCCGCCTGCCGCCTGCCAAGGCCGTGGGGGAGATATCCAAGGCCTTCAAGGCAGACCGGCAGGCCCTTTATGCCCGTGCCATGGCGCTGCTCGGTAAATGAAGCGGCAGGAGGCCGAGCGTTTCGGTCGCTGGGGCGAAAGGCGGGCGGCGTGGTGGCTGCGCTTTCAGGGGTGGCGAATTCTGGACCAGCGGGTCAAGTTGCGGGCGGGCGAAATTGACCTGATTGCGCGTCGTGGCAAGACCACCGCCTTTATCGAAGTGAAGACACGGGCCACCGCCACAGCGCTCGACCTGGCGATCGACGAATACCGGCTTCGCAGGGTCGCGGCGGCAGTCAACGCGATTTCGCATCTTTATGCGCGTGCGGGAGATGACATCAGGATCGACATCATCCTGATCGCGCCCCGGACATGGCCGCGCCACCTGGTCAACGTCTGGCACGGATAGACCGGCGTCAGGCTGCCTTGCGCGCAGACGGCCGCGCGGAAGGCGGCAATTCCTTCGTTTGCGTGGCCTTCCCTCGTGACTTGATGATGTAGAGCGCGGTATCGGCCGCGTCGAGCAATCCGATCGCCGTAGTCGCAACTGTCGGGAAACGCGCCGTGCCGATACTTGCGGTTACAAAAACCAGCTGGCCTTCGATCTGGTATGGCTCAAGCAGCTTGCGCGCGATTGCGCCAATCCGTTCCTCAATCAGGTCGCTGCCCATCGCGCGCCCGAAGATAATCGCGAACTCGTCACCGCCGATCCGGGCGACATGATCGTCCGGGCCGCAGGCCGCCCGCAAGCGATCGGCGAGCATGACCAGCAGGCAGTCTCCCGCAGCATGGCCGAACCTGTCGTTGACTGGCTTGAAACCATCAAGGTCAAGCATCGCAATCAGGAACTCCTCGCCATCCCGACAATCTGCAACACGCGCGTCAAGCACCCGGCCAAAAGCACGGCGATTGAGGAGGCTCGTGAGCGAATCGGTGTTGGCCTGAACCTCAAGTTCCGCCTGCAGCACCAGGTTGCGGACCATTTCGGCAAACTGGCTGACGATCATCCTGATCTGAAGCAGCGAGACCGCTATGACGTTGGCTGCAAGCGCAATCAGCCGCACGTCGCCCGAAAGGAACATGACGAGTGCCGTCGGGGCAAGCCCCAGCAGGAGGGAAAGGATCGCCGCACTTGGCAGGCTGGCAAGGCTGCTCGCACAGGCAAAGGCCGCCACGAAAATGAACATGACCACGAGCGCTGGGCTCGATTCCTCCGTGACGAGAAAACTGGATGCTGCCCAGATGCTGCCTGCGCCCATGAGGACAATGGTCAGCGTGTTGACACGTCGCAAATAGCTGCGGGCGAGCGCCCCGTCGACGACCAGATCCCGTCGACGGACCCACACAACATAGCGCAAGGCGCTCGCGGCAAGGATCATCGCTGGCGTCGCGAATTTGAGGAAGACCGGAAAATCGCCTTGTGAAGCAAGGGCCGCGCCCACTGCGACCATGGCAAGGACGAGGTAGAGTATCGGTATGCGCTGGCGAAGCCGATCGAACTGGATCATCGAAAGCTGGTCGCGCTGC